>Ga0123357_10000526_pt1 | contig 37526 bp, 16 predicted proteins | sample TergutEmb28metaG_FD_89873 | JGI IMG/M metagenome (GOLD analysis project Ga0123357, IMG submission 89873) | Embiratermes neotenicus P4 segment gut microbial communities from Petit-Saut dam, French Guiana - Emb289 P4 | ecosystem: Host-associated > Arthropoda: Insects > Digestive system > Gut ... | reverse complement strand
TGTTTAGGCTTTGCAGTGTTACTGCAGCGGTGTAAATGCATGAGTGATCAGAACCCAGGTGCCGTGTGGTCGCTATAGAAGACTGCAGTTCTGAATTGCGTTGGCTACTTACAGCTGGCCTATTCTGGCGGGTTGGTTCATGAATAATCGCGTTGGAAAAATTTTAAGTAAATGAAGTACTGGCCAGTGAATATTCCTTGTAGAACTGCTGTCGTGTTGTAGGGACGCTCTCTAGCCGTCCATTCATCTGCAGTCCTGCCGGTGGTGTAAGGAAGAGGGAGGTATTGATCCGTGCCTACCCCTTCTCTCATGGTCATGTGATGTAACCAACTCACCCAGGCAACTATTTCAACATACATCTCTTATAGACGTTTTCTTTCTACCTTTTGTGCAATTTAAAAATCCTTTATTGTTGTGTGTGTCTGTATGTATGTATGTATGTATGTATGTGTATATGTGTGTGTGTGTGCGCGCGCATATATATATATATATATATATATATATATATTCTGCCTGCTGCCATTCCATTAAAATAGTAAAATAGTAAAAATGCTGTGCAAATTGTTGGGTTTGCTAAAAACTTTGTGGCAATAAGAGCTGCGTTTTATATATTAAGAATATTTGTGAACAGTGCCCTTTGTCTTTTTTGAATAATTTAAAAAGTTGGAAAAATATTTGCCTTACTTTCTTGACGTGGTGATGAATCGCTGAATTGTTCCAAAGACTCTATTTTTTACCCACACGATCTAGAGTGTGGTTATCATTTGTTATTCGAGGGCTTGTAGCAGCAAGGCTTTGAGGTAGTGTTTTTGTAAACAAGTACTTACAGTTAATGGAAATTGTTACTACTTGTGGTTTTTGGAAACTGTTGCTTTGAATTTACTATCGTTTCACAGACATGGCGCGTGTCTTACATAATACTTGTACTCTTGCCCTATAAAATGTTTATATTTTCAATGGTATTAGGTCATAAAAAATTTCATTACGATTTTCGACTGAATACAGCTCGTATAATGAGACCTCTACTACCTCTGCCACCCCTGTATGAGGGTGGAGATGTCGCACAGTAAGTAACTCTTGCAAGCAATGGGACATCTCTGTCACAAAGCTTGTTCCACCATCATATTTGAGATTTCAAACTTAAGAATGATTTCTTTGATTAAGTATTAAATTTTTCGAGTATCTGGAGTGTGAGACTTTGAGGTTCTGACAACATTGTTGTGACAGTTCAAGTGTTCTGGGACATCAGTCCATTTATTATTGGAATCTTCAGTGTCCACATAGTCTAAATCAAACTTAGTTGCAAGCATCCAATACTCCTTCATACATAAATAATAATACATAAGCAGTGTGTGCTGTGTTTTTCATGATAATTGCTGGGATTGAAGTTGTGACTGAATCACATGCCTTTCTGTGTGTTTTGGGATAATTAAATTGTATTTTATTAAATTAAGTTTGTATTATATTAAATTATAATTAAATTGTAATGAATTAAATTAATTATATAATTTTAACAGAAGACAGCTGTGTGACGGTAGAGGTGTCCACACCAAAGTAATCTTTACTGCTGAAGATGAAGGTGGTACATTCTTTCAGAATGATGAGAATAAATAACCCTGTTCAGCTACCCAGGAGACCTCAGTCCAAAAGAAAAGCATGTTTGTTGCAGTTCAGATTCTAAGTATTATGTTATGTCAGCTGGTGTCAATTGACAGTTTCTCAGTGGTGTTCTGTGTACCCCCACGTAATCTGCAGGAATGTTGCTGTCATTGATCAGTGACTTGATGTGTGAACAAGGACATTGGCAATGAAAAAAACTGTGTGGTAGTGAAGTAAGGAACATTTTGGATATAAAAGGAAACTGTGCCCTGTATTGACATTTTAGTTTGCAGCATTTTATTTTCCCTTGGATTTGCAGTTATTACACTTTTTCTTCCATAGTGAGATTTCTTGTTTATTGATGCCAGTATCAGAAAACCTTCTGCTTGCTACATGTATATTGTACTGCTTTCAGACTTTACATGGCATTTCAGATGTTAATATTGGTGGTCCCAATTTCTGAGAATGAGACTGTTGAACAAAACTGTCTTTGCTTGCATTTTAGCAAACAGAGCCACAAGCAGAAGCACCAACAACGCAAGGAGCCACAGCAGTGAATGTGACTACAGTAGCTCTTCCCAGTGAACCAGGGAAGAATCAACCCAAGAGACTGCATGTCTCAAATATCCCATTCCGGTTTCGAGACCCAGATCTTCGAGCAATGTTTGGGGTAAGCTTTTTCCAGAGCCTGTAATTTTTTAAATGACAATTTTACATGGGATTAAGGCAGCATTCTCTTACTAGCATCTGTACCTGGAAGATGATGTCAGTTTTATTTTTCGACCGCATTATTTTAATTTTTATTATCCTGAGAAGTTCACTAGAGACTTACTGAGTTAGGCTTAAGTACTTTTGTGATGAATTCCTGAGAAACTTTATGTATAGTCAGGCTAAAACCTTCTTGACAAGTCTGATGAAATATTATACAAATACAGGAAGCTGTGGTGGCAGCTTTGTAGATTTCAGTTTTCAGAATTTGTGAACAGTTTGGTGTATGTTACCCCATTTCCAACACCCTTCCCTGCATGAGCTGCAGCAGTGCATCTCAGAGGCAGTAAGCTAGGTGGATCAAGATGTGTCCAGGCAAATATATACAGAACTGGACTGCCACTGGGGTATTGCAGGGTAACCAGCCCACATTTCACTCCTGTGGATAAATGTAGAGTGATTCCTCATTTTCAGTGCATGGTTTCATGCCAGTGGGGCCCTCCGCATCTTCACACAATATGTCACTAAACTGGTGAAGTAGATTTCAGTCTCCTTGAATTATATGTGTGCCCTGCAACACTCATTTTTGGTGTACCTTTGTGTATGGAGTTGATAATGAATGTGAATTTAATTTCCTTTGCATAATTGGCTGTGAAGATGGTTCCTTCTGTTCTTTTTATCTAAGGAACTTGTGCATATGCGTATTGCTTTTATTATATAATATAGAATTGCCTGTACATCTTGGAGTGTGATGCTTTTGTATGGCACTGAAATACATATTTTAGACATATGGCGTATGATACATTGTAGACTGGTAGGTGTGTACCAATGTTTCAGAGTGACATACTGCCTCCATCTGCTACCATGATGATGGAGGCAGCACCTTTCTCCAAGACATTTATACCATTTACCAGACTATCTTGACACTAGTGTTGAAAATTACAAGAACTTTGAATATGTCTAGATATATTGTGGTTAGAAGTATACCCCCAAACATATTCTCTTATTTTGTGACAGCTTGAATTTGAGTACACAAACCTTTTCTCATTTATGTGGTAAAACAGTATCTCTGAAATGTTTTGGGTTATGAAGCTCCTGCATTTCTTGGTATTCTGTGGGGAACACCATGAAAATGATCTTGTTGTGTCATAAGCTATGAACAATATTCCTAACTGCAAATATTGTCTTATTACCTGATAGCACAGTTATATAGAAGGCCATTTTGTGAACATATCATGAGACACACGTAAAATAGAGAAAACTGTGTTCATTATCTTAATTGTAACTGCAGTATTTATGCAACTTGGGTAATTACCACCATTACATAATATCTGTGAGGGAATACATTGGTTCATTTTGTGGAATGCCACATTTGCACAGGAGGTTGGAGTGGAAACCAGTGCAGCGTAATAGTATTTTTGCATAGAGACTTAGATGCTTATGTTGAAAGTATTTGGAGAAGATCTGAGGTTCATTCAAGAGATCTGTGTGAGGATGGAATGTTGTAGTTTGACAACATGCAGTTTTATGTTTGGCGCACTGCTATAGTTGGTTTGATACATACTACGTGTTAATACTGAATGAGACACCGTAATGCAATTCATATTATTATTTTTTTTTTCTTAATGCCAGTAGTATATGGTAATTAAAGATGAAATGTAATAATTATATGTCTGTATTCTTTGTTGCAGCAATTTGGTCCAATTCTTGATGTAGAAATAATTTTTAATGAAAGGGGTTCCAAGGTAAGAATCTCATATTGTGTGCTTAATTTTGCACTTTTGTTTGATCCTTTTTACTGAATGTTGTAACCATTTCTAATGACGATATCTATATATATATATATATATATATATTGGATCAGTACAGACATATTTGTTTTATATGTGTATATTCACACTTAAATGAATTTATTAGAGCCTATATCATTATAATCTTAATTTTCCTTGAGTTAAACAATTTGAAAATGCTACAGATACTAGCATTTCATAGCAGCTTCTTGAATTATTTTAATATAATGTTGATTGATTCAGAAATTGTTATTTCAATGAAACCTTGAAGGTTTCTTTAGAGATATTTATATTCAATTTGCATGAATTTTGAAGCTGTTACAAAATGTTAGTTTTATTGTAATCTATCATATGTTTATTTTATATATTAAGTATGCCCATGGCATTGTAGGATGCTGAACTTATTTGATGCAAAAACAAGTGTTACAACTCAAGGAAAATTAATGCGGAATGATATATAAGTCAGGGCATCACATATCAGGATATGAGCTGAGGAAAGTAATATTGTTCACATAGTTATGGTTACCACCTTGAAAAGTCATGAGATGAAATGTGAACACTTACACATTTGTACTGAATGGTTGCTGATTTTTACCATTGAAAGTTTATCCTATTCTTTCTTTCTTTCTTTCTTTCTTTCATTCATTCATTCTCTTTCTTTCTCTTTTTATTTCTTTCTTTATGGTGCAACATGTCAGTGCAGCCCACAGCCTCACCATTTTCAGGATTTACACTACTTGTTCATAGACATTTAATAGCACTCCTTGCTCGGCAAGTCAATACAAATAGAGAAGGAAAAATGCACATTGGTGCCCCAGGGGGGGATTCAGACTCATGATCCCAATGTTTACATGGTAGAAGACAGTGCGCCTTAGATACTGTGGCCACTCTGATCAACTGTTTGAATTTTGAGTACTTGTAATAATCAGCTCTTTTTAATTATAATTTCTTGTTAAATACATGCAATATAATGTTAAGATATTTGTTAGTGCCTTCCAAAGGAGAATTTGCAGTGCTTTCCAGAGCTCTTCTGAGAAATTCCCTGTCAGTAATTCTAAATGATAACAGCACCACATTCACTGCCCTCATATAACATACAGGCTGTTTTGTCACCTGTGATATCTATTTTTTTTATGTTTTATATGTCATTGTCAATGATTCTGTTGGTAAGAGATTCTTCATAGTACTTTCATGTTGCAGGAAGAAAGGACATGCTCTGCTTATACAGTATTATTAGTGCATGAAAATAGTGGAAAGGAAAATTTTAGACATTAATGTATTTATGTTAAGGCTATTGCACAAAATGGAAATTTAAGAACTTCTACCTTGTTTACTTCACGTCCTATTTCGGACAGAGGCATCGTACAAAGTATGTGCATTGTTATTCATTATTGTTCATTTCTGTGTTCAAACGTGCAAACAACTAGAATAGCCTCATTTCATGTTTGGTGCTGATTAATTTCAGCCTGAAACACCTAGCTAGACTACCCTAGCACTTAATAGTTTTAGGGCTGCATCCCAAGGTGGCACTATTGTGTGTATGTATGCCATTAATGTGTGCTGTTTGTGTTGCCAGTACATTTACATAAATCACCTTACAGATTGTGTGATGTAGGACTGTAGAGAAATTTGGGCCTGTACTGATGTATGCTGGATAACAGCAACAAAACAAATCAACATGTGATAAATCTAACACTTCCTGCACTGTTTATGGATGGTATAAACTGAGAAGGCTGTGGGCTGAGTGACAGTGAAAGAAATACATGTATTTCCCTTCCCCACAACATAGACTGTCTTCAATTGGTGCTGACCATGGGCATAAAGTGGCCAGGGTGTGAATTAATGACTGACCTCTAGCTAGTGTTTATATTAAGAATATGTGGAGTTACACCACCACTACCATTTTATGAAGCAGTCTATAGCTAGGCACAAAGGCAGCTTTACTTATATGCAGATACTAACAGATCAGTTAATTTATATACCCTGTAAACATTTAACACGTGCATTGCCCACTGGAAACGCACGTAGGAAAACACCCCTAGAGATTCATTTTTATATTCAGGCAAAAAGGAAAAAATACAGCATTATTAAGACATGCTGCATAATCTCTGTTTTATTTTCTACAAAATACCATTTATATCAATTTTGTATTTCTCTGTTCAAATAATATGGTGTTTATAAAAACCCTGTGATAAAATTTAAATACTCTGTAATCTTTTAAACATTTGTGGTGTCAAATGCAAATAGGAAAACACCCCAAGAGTTTCATTTTTTATATTCAGACAACAGGAAATGTACTGCATTTTTAAGATATGCTGCATAATGTGTTGTATTTTCCCCAGAATACCGTTGATATCAATTTTGTGTTTTTTTCTGCTTAAGTAATCTGTTTGTTACAAACTGTGTGGTAAAATTTAAATACCCACCCCGGTCAGCTGAAGGCTAAAGGAATTCCGCATTCTGAACAAAATGGTGCAGGTTTGAAATAAGTATACAAATCTCTGTTTAGCACAACCAAAGACTGGGAATTTATTCTTATTTCAGGCGTTTGGCTTTTATCAGTCTTTAACAAATAATGGAAGATGTACTTATTATTAGCATTATAATGTTCATGCAACAGACTTATCTAAGAAGTATGTCCTGTCTCAGCACTTTCAACATGCTCCTCAGTACAGTGTTATATCCCTGTCCATGTGATGTACGTAACTGTGAGAATTCTCTGGGTCAAGTCCATGTTGGAAGGTGATAGTCATAATCATAGTTAAGCTCTTATTAATTGCATTGTTTGAACTAGTGACAGTATTGTAGTATAATTTTGAAGTTTTGTGGTTGGGCATGACTGTAAAAAGTGTGAATTTTGAGGAGTTATGTTTGTTTACTTTGGTACAGGCCTGAGATGATGATGGTTTTGGAAGAGTAATAGGGTTGAAAAAGTGGTAAATGTATATGTTCATTAAGTAGCTGTGGGCTGAAGCCTGAAAATGAAATGTGCCATAGTAAACTGACTACTCTCTTCTGTTTGTAAGAGCTTGCATCATGATTGCCTTACCAGACATGTAATTTGTTATAGCCCTGTTAGTTTTTGTTACTCTACATATAAATGTAATATTCATATAGTTTTCCAGTTTACCATTTCCTTATTGGGAAAGGAAGTATGGCAATTATGTTGTTGTCTCTGTGTATTTTTAAGTTTTTATATGTGGAAAATAGCAAACTGATAATTCCACCCACCTTCCCATTTGACTTGAGGTTTGATTGATTCTGACTTTTTCTGACTCTCTGATTGTTGCTTCATGTTGGCGCTTTTCTTGTGACGTACCATACCATATTCTTGACTGTTGGCACCATGGGACATTCTTGTGTAATATTTGATTGTAACCTGCAGTGATTCTTTAGTAGTGTTCTCACTTTTGTCAAAGCCATATTTGCAGCTGCTATCTTAGTGATACGTCAGTGTTTTAATGACTTGAATATACATAACTTCACACATGCATCCAAAAGGTGCAGATGGTTCTTAACTAATGTGTGTGAGTTGTAGACATTAAAAGGAATACGAAGAAGCATGTCTGAATCACACTTGTTTGCTGCTAGCCAGACAAGTGCAGATGATTTTTTTTTTTACTTATGGCTCGTGAATATTCATTTTTTATTATAAGAGTTTGTATTCTTGTTACTGTTTTGTGTCTCTTTTTGGCACAGTAATGTTTATTGTACATAGAACTGAGTTATTTCAGCATCCCAGTCTTGTGGCTTTTATCACCAGCTTTAGCTTTAGACGGATCAAATGAGTTCACTATCACATTATTAATAACACTGGGTAACTGGGGAGTTGATGGTGCAAAAACAAGCTATGCCAAGTCTTGCTGATCTGTGACAGCATGTTTTAACTTCATGCCATATGTGAGCTTCACTTGATATGCCGTTCATAATTAGTTTATGTGGAATGTTTATATTTGCTTTGCAAGTGGGGTAAAACAGTGTAATGTGGTTTCTCTTCTGTTTCTTTCTTGATTTCAGATGAAATGTATATTATTATAGCACATACAGTGACATTTCGTAGATTCATCTGTGACAGGCATATGTAGGCATTTGTCTGTCTTCTCACTGTTCTTTTGAACACCTTTTTTCTCGATAGGTTGAATCAGTTCTCAGAACTGTGTTATAATGTTATGCAGAGTTCCTGCTTGTAACATCAGCTCCTCGTTACCTGATCTTAGAACAGTTAATCATTCTATATGAACTGTCTGTGTGGTCAGACACCAAGTTTGGATTTGTAATTCACCTAAGGTCATGCAGAGGCAATGCCTGTTATACCTTGAAAAGCCAAGCTTTGAAAGTTGAGTATATTTTCAGTATTCTTATTTCAAACTGTTAATGTAGAGATATTTCATTTTCCCACAAACAACATTTTATCTATAATGCCATGTGCATAACTTTGGAGTTAATGGAATCTTGCATGTTGGGAACATGAAAAAAATATTTTCCCATCTTGAATTGTAATGATTATGTAATTTCCATAATAAATTGTATGTACTTAAGTGGAAATGAATTCTTAGGTGAGGTTAGCTGTAGATAGATATGGTAGTGAGGAGACAGGAGGAAATTAAGTAGAGGTTTCTTGTCTGCATGGCCTTATGTAATTACCAAAATTAGCTCCCTAACATTTACAACAATGTCTTGTATTGAGTGCAGAAACTATCTGTCCAGAGTAGTAGTCAATATTCTTAGCTTCCTATGTACCAAATTTGTAATGAAAGGAGAAATGAAATTGGCAAGTTAGTTATGATGTACTTAATCCTTGGCGATTGTTGGTTTGCCTGACAGTGATAATGTTACGGCATGAAACAGGATTGATTGGCTTGGCCTTTCTTTGGACAACCATTATATGTAACTTGTTCCAACCTGCCCACCCCTTTTTTACAAAATGTTCACTGCGGTTGGTTGGGTGGTTGGTTGGTTGGTTGGTTGGTTGGTTGGTCGGTTGGTTGGTTGAATGATGCGGCCAATTGAATACGGTACTTGCAAATTTGTCTCAAATTGGTGCATGCAGTACTTTAAAATTGGCTCGATTCAGCTGTATTGTGTTTTGTGTGTGGTCAGCGTTGTTTTTGTGTAACAAAACTGACCTTGTACAATATAGACTCAGTGTTGTTTCGACCAATAGTTTGGATGTATGCAAGCAGATTTGTTCACATTTTGCAAATTGCCGTATTTGATGCCTCCGCTTATCTCCCATAGTGATGTGTGTTCTGTGATTGCTATGTAGCTCACCACCACCTATTCATTCCCCCCCCCCCCACATTATTCAAAATTAATAACTTTCCAATTTTGTGCATATGATCAAAGCCCATTAATTGAGTGATTTTTAACAGAGTCCACCGTTACATTTTAAGTCTTATATATTCATAACAGTCCTATTATTTATCTTCTTTTAGCATAGTTGGAATGGCAGTTCAATGTCTTTTCCCTCCTCTTCAAAACTCAGATTTGTTATAATCCTTTAGAAACACACAATTGTACCTGTGTGGAACACATAGTTGTTTCTAACATATTTTGGAACGGAAATGACCCAGTTCACGCAATATCAAAGTATAATCAATATCTTCTTTGTAAAAAGTAATTTATATATGGTTTCTGTATGTGGTGGACTCTTTGTGTATACAAAATGTAAGTTAATGGGAAGTTAATGTATTTTTTTGCTGAATGTTAAATGGCAATCTGTCATGATGTTCAGTATCCCTATTACTACAAGAGAAATATCATAAAATTATGAATATATATATATATCATCATATATACATATATATATATACAAATCTATATATGCATACATGTTAATTTTTGTTGCACGTTGTTTTTGAGCGACGCCAGTTTTTAATGCATGTTTTGTCTGTCTGCATGCAGGGATTCGGTTTTGTAACATTCGCAAATAGTGCTGATGCGGACCGCGCACGAGAGAGACTTCACGGCACCGTGGTTGAGGGAAGAAAGATAGAGGTGTGCATGGTCTCTATGATTTACAACATATTTTTCTGTGGTAGCACTGATTTTTAACTGTAACAAACCAAAAACAGTCCTCTTTTCCTCCTTCCTTTTTGTTTTGTTTTGTTAAATGAACCATGTTTTCTCATAACATAACCTCACTTGTTGACAGATCTAACCAAATTCCACTTCTGTGCCTAAACCTAACTTACTGGCTGAAGTAATCTGCTTGCACCTAACTGGATGCCACTCCAAAGTCAGTTGCAATGTGTGATGGACTTGAAATACCCACCTTCCTCTGGATATAAGGAGTTTCAGTGTTTGTGTTTCCTTGGTATTGTCTTGGTAGCACCCAAACGCTTTTAGTTTTTATGTCCATTTTTGTTAACATGGGAATTTGGCTAGCATTCTTATATGTGGAAGTTAGAGAATTAATACACTTTAATCATGGGCTTGAAGTTTACTAAATTTCAGCTACTCTGAGAGTTATTGCCGTGTGAGTCATGGGTATTTATTATTAAATAATGTATTTTAATGGTCAATTGCCTGAGTCATATGCATATGCGTCGTCATCACTGTTAGTTAGAAAGCACTGTAGTTACAGTAGTAGCTCTGCAACTGATCTGCCAGTTTGAATTTACAGTTGTGAAATTTAGATTGGTACATTAGTGTATCAAAAGTGGTTCATTTCACTTTCCTATGTAAATAGTGACATGTTTCATTTCTGTATGTTTGGCTTGGCATTCAGCAAAGTGCAGTATGACTTCAAGTTGCATATCCTCAATTCTGCAGGCTTGAAGTTGGTTTCATTTGGCCAATATAATCCAGTGTCATGTTCTGTCACACGATAGCACATGATAGCGTCCTCTGCAGGGTTAATGGAATTGCATGGATGGCAAACTGTTGCCCCTGCTTACAAGTCCCAATTTCCCATACCTTTACCTCTCTTCTTGGGTGCATTACTGTAAAGTAAACAATCTCTTGACTCCCATGGTAGTATTCCATGCAGGTAGAAAGGAGAGAAATTGACAACAGCTTCCAGGCTCCTGAATCGGAACTGGATGGATATCTGATGTTAGTGCAGTTGCATATTGTTACAAGTAACTGTTTAGAAGCATTGATCTGACCACGTCAGTTGCGCTTCAAGCATGGGACCTTGATTTTCTATCCTCTCACCTGTACATGTATGTAATACTAGCAGTAACATCACCTTTCCCATGCAGTGTAATCCATCTGTATGGCAAGCCAATTAATTTCCTTCCCAGTATAGTCTCCTCGTCCCTTCTGCAACTCAGCAAAGCAATGTCAAAAGGATGCTCAGTGCCATTCACAACACAGTTACTGATGAAATAACAAACCTAGCAAGCTAGCAGGCAGTAGTGGTGAAGCTGTAGCTATGCAAGCAAGCAAAAAATCTGGTGGCTGGGATCATGCGTAATGGATTGTTTGACTTGAGATTGACTGGGGCCTGAATGATGATTGTCTGCATTGACTTGAACCCAGATTCATGATTGTTATGTTTTTATTTATTTCTCTGAGAATTGTTTCCTACCCATTATTCTTCCAGGCTGTGCTCAGTGTGGTAGCTCGTTTAGCAGGTTGATATGGACTTGACTGAGTGTTTATTTGGAAGTATTGTTTCCTTTCATTGTTAACCAATGCCTGGAAGTATTTTCAACCCTGCTGACTGCCCTCTGTATTAAAATCCCTGCATATAGTAGTTGTCTACCCAGCTTGGATTTGATTCTAAAGGAGAGATACGTTTTCACACTAAAATATAATACTTGAGCATTGACAAATAACCCCAAGTGCTTATTTTTTATTTTATTTATTTGTTTATTTATTTTTGGGCTTGTAATGGATGAGTTTATATTTATTGTCTGTTTTTAAGAACAACCCAATTCACTTCTTGTCTGTGCATTTTGACATTTCTTTGCTGATTGATAGTCTTGAAAAGGTAAATTTGTTTTTAGGTATAGTGCTTAATATTTAAGTTTTAGGTATTAGGATTTGTAACATCTGGTCAAGCACACTGCTGTGCTTCACTGGCATGCACTTTGCTTGACCATATGTGTCCTAGATTGTAGGTGAACAAACCTTGTTTCTTAATGCAGCATATCAACATTGTATTCTACTCTTACCTCTCTAGACGGCCTATATGTAAGTGCCGATGAAAAGTTGTAGTACGGTTTTCTCTTCAAGGAGCGTCAGAGGTAAGATGACTCGGTCATTTCGCTGCAAGGTATTAGCATTATCAAATAATTGAATAATGTTATCTTGTTACCTTACTCCACATTACACACCTATACGTAACAGTCATACAGAACTCAGACTGCACACTCGCTCGTAATAACATATGCACGAGATAACAGGGTATTACTGGATGCATCTGTTGTGTCTTTGAGGTGTCCTAAAACCCCATTCTTTCCTTATCTTCCAACATCTGTCTTCATAGCAGTGGAAACAGTTCCAAGTTGTGAGGTTAAAATTTGGTGATGTTTTTAGCAGTCATTAACTACCGTCCTATATTCTGATCCAGGACACTTTATGAATTTCATACAAGATTTAGTATGCTTTCTTAAATTTGGCCACAATATATTTTCTCAATGTTCAATAGAAGCAAGGCAATGATGGGTGACATAACAAGAACCATTGTTAGTTGTGAGGATACAGTGCCTACATTTTGGCAGTATTGCATAATTTGGTTTCCATTGAGTGATATTTTAAGTGTGTTGGATTTGTAGCCACTTCAGCTTATAGTTGCCACTGCTATAACTTGCTCTTGTATAGTACATTTAGCAGTTCTTTATTTCCCACTCTAACTAGTCTGTTCTAAGTATTATCACTCAAGCAAGAGTTTAAGCTCTGTTGTGACTCTGAAGGATGTACAAGGCATGTTCAGTAAGGTTCCCTAGGCTGTCATTTCTGTGTTAATTAAGCACTGTATCTTTTGGTACTAAGTATAACTTGTAGTATGGGTAATGTGCAGTACATGACATCAGAGTTAGTTAAGTGCTACTCAAGGGATGTTATCCTACAAATATAAGAACATTAAAGTTTGGTACTCTGAAGAAATTAATAGCATTTTTCATTTTTTTGTGGGTGAAGTGTGTTTGCCGCATCTAAATTCGCCACCAGTTGATAGAGGTGTAAGGTGGTAGCATACTGAGAGTGCAGAATGTCATACAGTGGTGTACAGGGTTTTAAAAATTGCAAGATAGGCATTCTTGATTGCCAGATGCACATCCTTATGATCACACTGGTCACCCAGTCACATGAAGGATGGGTGTGAACAAGCTGGAGTGGAAAAAACTGGCTTTGGGTCATTGAAGAAACGCTTGGAACTCACTGACTGCACAATAATAAGGAAGTGGAAATGGCTGTTTGTCAGTGGGTGCATGGTCCCAGTTTCTGCTGTGACAGTTTTTAAACTTGTGCCAAGTAGTATGAATGTGCCATTGTACTAGAGTTATGTTAATATGTAATGATACTTGAGTGGTTATAAATGACACTGTAATGGTTTCTTATTTAAGTTCTGTGACCTAGTGAACTTCACTTATTGAACATGTTTTATACTACATGCATATGCTGCAAGAGGAAAACAGTACTGGAATTCATGAACTGAGGTGGTAATGACAGAATATAGATTTTGGGTCTCTTTCATATTTATAAGTTTCATGAATCCTGCCATTAAGTTCCTTCTAAAGCGCGTGTGCTCACTCACTCACTCACTGACACACAAACACACACACACACACACACTCTTTGCTTTGTAGTGTACTATTGTATAACTATAATGAATGTACCTAGATTGGTCATGTAAACTGCAACTTTGAATTGTGATACCAACATGGCTTGTGAGTGTCTGAAGAAAGAATGGCTTGGGATGGATAATGAAACAGGTTGTCACTGTGTGGGCTCTAAGTCTTTGATGGAAGTAAGATTTTTTTTTTATATATGGAATGAAAATGATTGAGAGCAAAAAAAAGTTATAATATATTTTATTTCAGTACTCTTTTGTCTCCTAGTTACATTAATTTGATGATTAATTTAAAATGATAGAGCAGTCACTATAGAGGACTGGAAAAGCCCTGAGGGTTGCAGTAGGTTGAGGCTCCCAAATTTCAATGCATTCGGCACGGGAAGGTTGTGAGGTTGTCAGCCATACACACTAACCGCATTTACCCTTTCTGTTAGGGGCTGAGTCGACCCCAGGACCATAGTGTAGCCAGAACGATGATGTCAATGAAAAATTACATTGACGCCAAAGGGAATCGAACCCTCAACCTTCCACCTTGTAGCGCAGTGCCTCAACCAGCTGTGCCACCATATGCTTCACATTAATTTGATGCAGTTCAGAATTAAGTAGTACACAGAATAAGGAATGGAGAACGGTTTAATATAATGCTGCCTTAATGAGAAGGCTGTATACCAACACTGTAAGGTAAAAGTAAACAGGCAATTCAGATGACAGAAGAATAAAAGAATATACAGTCATTTTTACTGGGCAGTTGTACGCCATAAGAAAATATGCTGAAATAGGATAGATGTTTGATTATCTCTGGGGTATGCAAAGAGTGGAGTACAGAAAACTGAAGGACAAGAAGAAGGAGGAGGAGGAGCCATAGTATACTATATGAAATCAGCAAGTCCATTTACATGGCTCATTGTGTTCCAGTATATTTGAAAATTACCATCCAGTAATATTGTTGATGTTTCATGTAGTAACATATGGAAATAGAAAGAACTTTTTGGTATAATGTGGATTGTATACTGAAAACTCTTACAAGAGGCCATGAAACATATACTGTGATGCTGTTGTCCTTAATTGGAATACGTATGTTTTGACTTTTCGCATGCCCTTCTAACATCTATATAGATTAGTTTCTGCTAAATGGCATATCTGAAAGCATGCTTATGATGTGAAATGTCCTTCTACTTTTGCATACATTTTCATATGTTGACCTTCATATAGAGCAGATATAATATGAGCTGTGGATTGTATGCCAACATAAGAGATATGTTCTTATTTCTGTCATAAAAGTGGCTGGATGAAAAGAATCTTCAAGTAGTGAATACCCATAAAACAAGCAGGAATTTTGGTACAAAGTGCTGCCAGTGTATTTGTTGCATGATTTTGAAATGAAGAGTGAGTAAAGTCATGTATGAGAACTAAACTCCACTGAAATATGATGGATTCTGTTTCTGCAGTACTCATACTAATTTTGCCATCTGCAGCTATGTAAATTTAAGAAAGTTTCAAGTCTGGTACACAGTATAAATATATCTGACAATGGCAAGTGATCATTAATCATGATTGACACGTTACAAGTATCACTTGTCAAAATGGATTTCCTGTTTGGTCACACCTGCTGGCAGAATAGTCCTAAGGTTGTGATGATGTGGAACACATAAAATTAATTGACCTGCATTTGTTCTATCATGACATGCAATATTGTGATGTAAAAGTGGTATCAAAAGCAAAACTTCTGTGGATTACCTACAAGGGCTGTGGAATATGTATAGAAATTAATAGTAAATTAAGTTTGGTTTGTGTGATTGAAACTTTGTGGTTGGAGAAGTACCACAAGCATGAAACATGCTTATACAAAATTGTCTTGTCATATATGAATAGAAGTCATGGAATCTTCTTACGATAAAGTAAAATCCTATTACTGTGGCACTGACGGAACTGGACAGGTGCTGGATTATCAGACAGGACTTATGCTGACCTAAGTTCTTACATGCTTTTTTTATTACTGCTCCTATATTAGGGCTTCACAACTAATCAGAGGAGTATTCCATATGGATCTCTTGTTCTTGTGCTGGGTCAAAGGCATCAGAGGTTTATTCTTTATTATGTGAAGAGTCTTCATACCTGCAGAAGTTGATGGATTGGCAACAAAGGAGCTAGGAGATGCCACAGTGGTTTATGAGCAGATGCTGTCAGAAGCCTTTTTGAACATGTCCTGGAGAGCTGCTTGTTTCATTCATTAAGTTCTTTTCTGGTAAAAAAACAAAATTTCTGGTCATGGGAGTACTTCAAGAAATATTACTGTATTTCAGTGAAATGATTGTAGATGTAAATGAGTACAGTAGAAAGATGTTTTAATACAAACAGATGTTCTAGTTGTGTGAGCAGATAATTGATTTTCTACTTATTCAGGAGTACTTTAATTAAGTAGGAATATGAAAATTAATGAGATAAAGATTTTTTTATCTGAAGAACATGAGCATACCATCATGATTTCTTGGTGAAGAAATGACTTCAAGGTACTTCAAAATTTCCACTGGAGTGGTATAATCATTCTTCAAGCAGATTTTTCATTTTTCACCATTGGGAGAAAGATTGTTGTAATATTTATAAGTGAACGAGTTATTTCTTCATGTAAAATTTAATTTGGAAGCACACGTTTTTGATATTCTGTCTCAAGAAGGATATGTTTTCTAAACATGTCCAATAAGTGTTTTCATTTACCAAACATTGATTACAATTTGGACTTAAAATTATGATAGTGGTGATATGAATGAGTATTTCTGAAACTTTGTTTTTAAATTTGCTTTGTCAGATATCGGAAGGGAGACCAGTTTATGTGATCACAAAGTGACAGCCTGTGTTGAATCTTGCACACTAAGTAATCACGTTGTTTCTTGTAGACTGCAGATTTTGCTGGCTTGAACTGTGCATACAAACAAGACAAACATATATATGTATATACAGTGTTACACATTGTGTTCATAATACACTTTACACAAACACTGTGCAACCAAGGAACCAACTTGAGTGCTAAGTAGCAAGTATTGGAAAAGTGACGTATGTTCTGTAGCTTGGTGTCATGAAATAAACTTGCAGCTCTCAGATTTAAATGTTTGCATTCATGATTAGCCTGCTAATTGCCTTCCATGCATCACAGTGTCAACACATCACAGAAGTTGGTTCTTTGCATGATGACAGTGTTATTCTGCCCAGAACTAAATTGACTGATCTGGTTTGCATTCTAGCATATTGCAACATGATTTACCCATTGGGTAATATTTTCCAAACACAACCAGTAACTCAGTTATAAAGTGACTGTAAAGTGTGTGTAAGGAGCTAAGTTGTAGATCCGATATAGTGCCATTGAGTGTTTCATAAGAGAATACCTCCTAGAAACAAAGATACAGTTTTGGGATAGCACCATGAGGAGTATATTATCCTAGTCAGCATGACACAAGGGTTGTTAATGTTAGTGTTATTTGTTTGAAGTCAGCATATCATCCAACAGAAATTAGAATTACATTATTCTGTTTACATGTAACCAGTTTTGAATCTTGGCTTATGGAACGTTGAGTGACATAATTGATTTGCTGGTAGTGTTGTGTGTCTTCACGTGAGCACCTGGTGATATGACTTCCCCTCCAGTTGCATGGCTCTGCCTCCTTCGGAAGAGGATTCTTGTTTAGATTAGATTACAACATGCTAATTCTATTACATTTCTAGGTGTAAGAATATTGTTATTCTTAATGTTCTAAGTTTAAATTCAGTGTTTGATACATATTGTTAGAACTGCTTGCTAGGTCCACTGGTTGTGTTTGTGTAACATTTCCTATTCAGCACTTGCCAGTCAGGCTATGCCCAATCTTCATGAAGTTAATTGTTCCTGTTTTCTCTGCATGACTTTCAGGAAGGTTGGATTGAGTGTGCCTGTTGAGTGTGGATCTGGTCATTGTGTGAATACAAGCAGTGGTATCTGGTGTCTGCCTGCAGTTTTACATGTGCATTATAAGTTTGCAGTCTGCACTTTTTAGTATATTTCAGATTTTAATTGCATTCAGTCTAAATGAAGTTAAAGCCTTATTATTAATATTATCAAGTTCATTTGGAAAAATAATGAAGTATAAAATATATGAGAAGTGACAGGACAGAGGGTTTTTAGTTAATATTCAATGTATGCCTTAACAAATGTGTTTGACAATGTCGCAGGTGAACAACGCCACGGCTCGGGTGCAGACCAAGAAACCACCAACAGTTCCGAATGGTGAGTTATGGAATTTTTGCCAGTCACAAAACAAGAGTAGTGGTAATGATAAATTAAATCATAACTTTTAAGTCACTAACATAAAGCAGGGCTGTCAGTAATGATTTCACATTTTGGTAGTTACCGTGTTCATATTATCTACATTTCATGTGTATGTATCTAGAAATTTACATTGCTGTGTACAGACACCAGCACAGCTTATGATGGTAACTCTGTTAAGTTTTACAAGTAAACATCTTCGCATCCCTGCACTAGCATTTATGTAAATAGGTTGCTGGTTATGAAATAAAATGGTGGTCTTTGGTGGCACACTGTTAGCTCCACAGTGTCTCAACAATTTTCCATTTTGTTTGTGCTGAAATTACATGATTTGAGAACTTGTTTTCTTTGTTAAGATTAAGATGAAATTTTATTGTGGTGTAAACTGTTTTGAATGAGGTTTTATGATCATCATGATGAATTGCATGTGTATGTCTTTAGATGTTAGTTGTACTTAGCAAAACTTTGTAGTACATTTACACAAAGAAAAGCAGTATTTCCTTCACTAGTTAGGGGAAGATTTTGCAAGAATATTGTCAGTGTTCTATCTATATGTGGATATGTGGAAGTGTTGTTTCCTGTTAGAGGGACGACATATCTGATTGTTGCTTTGTAACTAGAGATTGTTACTTTAGTCAATGCTTTACACTTTTTTTTTGAAAGGAGTATCTCTTATACATGGAACAGAGACCAGCAACACTGTTTTTTCTGTGTGTGAGATGCTGGTGTCTTGATTCAGTTCTAATAGTCTGCAGAAGTTGACAGCTTTGTTGACTTGGTTTCTTTTTTCTTTTCTTTTTTTTTCCCCCCTACACATTTAGTTTTTCTGACTAGGAATGGGACGGTGTCCACACTTGGTGAGAGCTCATACTTCTCTATCTTGATGTTGGATTTGATTAATTGGTTGATTGTTGTTGGGTTTTCCTATATGTTGCTGATTTGCTCCCTTATTCTTTGTCATTCTTTTCATGTCTTTGCTTTTAGTTTTGTCAGATTCTTCATCATTGTCTTTGTCAACTTATTTTTTGCTGTATCTTCGGACCGACACTCAGGAAGCTGATTTGAAATACTCAGCAAAATGCTGAGCAGAAACTCAAACTTTAGGCCCATTTGAAGATGGAAATACAATTCAGTAATATAGTGTACATTTTTATGATTCTAAGTGGTAATGTTTTGATTCAACTTCCAGACATTAAATGTGTAGATATACACATTACAACCATTGTCACTATATATTAATCAGTACTTACTAGACTGTCTGCTTACACCTTCTGCATTTTTTCCCTACATGGTTTATACGTGTACACTGAGTGTCCAGTTTGTTCACAGCAGGTACCAGCCTTTATGTTTACAGATTTTACAGTTTGTTTAAAATGTTGCTTAAGTTTGCTGATACAAGACTGTTGGATGCCATGTCTTATTAACAACTGCCCTTTTGAAGAACAGTTGCTGCATATTAGCTTCCTGAGGTGGGCCAAGCCTGGACTTGCTTCCTTGCCAGGAGTATTCTTAAACTGGATGTTCTTCACTAGAATTTCAGCTGCCTCTCTTGGTTTATCCTTTTATATTTCTGTGTGTTGTTTGTGGTGCCATCAAAAGTGCAGTACTGTACAGAGGCAGGGGTTTCGTAGCATTAATAATTATACAAGGGACTGAAGTTTTGTTGTCTTTGGTTCTTTGTTTTGGATAGTTTTGAGAACATATATTAAAGTGTGTTGTACAAAACTGTTTTAAATTTTTCACTACATTTTGTTAGTAATGCAGCAAATCATGAAGGGATTAGTGTTTTAGATAACATAATAAACTAGTAATGTTACACGCGCGTAAACATGCAGTTTCCTGCTGGAAGTATACATCTATTTTTCTGAAGAGCATTGTTCAGAAAAGAGACATTAAATTTACTATGTTGTAGACTGTGATTCCATGTAACTGGGCAGTTACGTACGCACATTTCAGAGGAAAATACTGCCTTATAAGCCTCTTCCCTATGTGGCTTCTCCTACCTTGAAGTCGGAGGTAGCATATTCCTCCAAAATATGAGTGCCATTGAGTAATTTACAGTAGCATTTGGTGCACACCATTCAAAATGTTTTAAATTACATAAAGAAAATAGGTGGATGTAGTAGTGGAGACTGCTGGTTGAGATTTGTAGCTTCGAATTTTCCTACATTTCATGTTACGTACATTGACATTTACAATTGTAGTAATAGTTTACTTTCAAGTGTACTGCTGTTTTTCAGTAATCAGTAAGGCACAGAATTTCCTATGTTTTTAGCATATTGTGGATATTAAATAATTTGGGACACTTTTGAGTTTCACTGATCATGTCATATTGTAGAGAGTAGCACATGTTTGTGGTTTGTAATGAAATTAATTGATGTCATAGCTGTAGACTTTTAAATATAGGTTGCTCAACACTGCTGTATTGTTGTACTCCAATATTAATGTTGGTTAGCATTGCTTATCTAGTTTATTGGTTGATGCTTGTCATGAAATACACACTTACTCAAATTATCATCACATGATTTGACTATACACCTTTCACTCTTGTGTGAGAAGGCTGTGTGGCTTGTTATCACATCATCTGAAAATTGATTTTGGACAATTTAATTTCATATACAGTGAATCCTCTATCCACTTTAGTGGTATGTGTTGTTTTCCTTCAAGTATCATTCATTACTTCTGGTCCTGAAAAATTGCCCACATGAGCAATGCATTATTATATCAGATGTATTGTTTCTCAAAGTGTGTTTTTCTCATGTCATTTATTCATTCGGGATTCTTGGCCTTGACTTATAATATTCTTGGAAACATCATTTCCAAGAAATATGTAGCATAACTAACATTCTGTTTTTGGAACGTACAGTAGTGGTAACTTTCCCATGCCGGTAATTACCATTAACTTACAAAGTGTTGTCACCCATCAGCTGAGCGTGAATGATATTGGGTGGTGGGGGCGATGGTATTTCTGTATCTTGTTTCTCTCACGTCACTGGAATTGTAAAAACATTTATAAGGGAGAGCCAATAGAGCACAATATATGTGTGTGTAATTAAAGTGTTTGTATTTGTTTAACATTTGGTGGTGGCATTTGCATTTGTTGTGGATGGTGGTGGTGTGGTGTACCAACGTTTGGTGTTCTTGGTATCTTAACTAATATGTAGATCCAGGTTTCTTTTTTTTTACTCCATAAATCATGAGCCGAGAAAACCCACCCTTTTCCTTTGAATTGCTGCATTACTAAGTTGCCATCCAGTTCTGTAGCAGATGTAAACATAATAAGTATGCTAGGGAAGTGGTTGGCTAACGGTGACAATGTTTAGAACTATTGTTTGTCACAATGACTGTTACGGTTGTGTTTGCTAAAGGGAGTTGCTTGTGTTTGTGTCGTTCCAGTGTGCGTGCAGTGGCCAGAGGGTAGGTGTCAGCGCAGGGCAACATTCGCTTTCTATTTGTTAGTAGTTGCCAGCTTGTAGCTTGGTTGGCAAATGAACTGTTGCCTACCATCCGTCTGTAACTTGCTGTTCATTGCCTTTATGTCTTCTTGATTGCTGCATTCTAATTTCACTTTGCAAGTGTTGCTTTCTTCTAAACACCTGTGTTTTGTGTATGAGATTTTATCTAGATTAGAACTGCCCATTCCTGCTTCCTCTCTGGTCATCAGCACCTCAGTTTCACTATTTCCATGAGCATTACTGCAGCAGAATTGGTTATTGAATTGAATATGAGGTACTGTGTTAAACTTGGGATTGTATCTTGAGCATTTTTGCAAATTTCAGATGAAATAGTGTTCTTCAAACCACTTGCAGGTCATGAAAGTTTATGAAAATAACCTTTCTTTCTTTCTTTCTTTCTTTCTTTCTTTCTTTCTGTTTATTTCTTTCCCTCAAATTCATGGCTGCCATAACTCTCAAACAGTAGACAGAACACCACAGTATTGTGAATTGCTTTGAGAAAATGTTGTGATCTGCAGGAACAGAAATAAGAAAGTGAATGGTGTTGCATCATCTTTGGGAGCACCAATTAATTGAGTGTAACTATTGCAAAGTTTTGAGGATGCCAATCAGAAGCACAGAGAGATTTTTCAAAATTAACTTGCATCTTATTCCAGATAGCTTCATGTTGTATTTTATCTTAATTTTGTGCTGAAGTTAGTGTTTTGGGATGCTCTTGTTTCCCGTGCTCCAGTAGCTGCATTTTAAAGTTCAGAGGTAAAACTTGGAGGTCTGCACAGGTAGAAATTTTGAAATATAGCTGGACTGAGCCTCAGAGATAACTTAAAATTATTCTGAATTACCTGATTCTATTCCCCCTTTTTGCTTGAGTATTCATTGTAATTTATAACTGTGAAACGTTACTCACCAGTTTTTCAATTTGAAAATTCCTCTTTCTTATTTTCTTCTACATATAACCTTAGGGAAGAGATTTTCACTCTTCTGGGATGTTATGCAGCATCGATTGGTTGTTTGTTACAGATGTTCTGGGACAACCTATTGGTCCTGTCTTAAAGCATGAAGATTGGACTGATAGGTTGTCCCAAAATGTAGGTAACTAGCAATGAATGTTGTGTAACATTGCAGTAGAGCAAAGATCTCATTTACACCATGGCAGAATTTTGAAATCACCCACAACCTTGGCTATTAAATAGTTTGTGATAAACCCTCCAGGAAGTCATTGAAGTGAAATGCAATCTTCCCTGAAGCCAGGTCATCGTCTATTACCTAGACATAAAATAAATTTAATAATAATAATATATTTCAAAATTGTATGTTTTACGCATACAAATATGATACCATTGGTTTTCATGGATAGAGAATATAATGTATAGTAACATAGTTTACTTGAGTTCACTTCTTACAATTATTTAGGCTTCCTTTCAATTAACACTGCATTGTCAGGGTGGCAGCCAATGACCGTTTAACCTTCTTTCATTTTATTAAACCATTTATACTTGACATTGTTTACATATCTGCCTAGCTTTCTTATCTGATCTTTATTAGTGCACCTTAGTATTTTCCTGTAAACTACCTCTTTAGTCATTGTTAACCATATTGAATACTAGATCAGTGTGGAGGCACTGTTGTAATCGAGAAGTTTACCCGAGGTGGGATCATTGGTAGTTGAAAAGAAACTGTTAGTCATCAAGGTTCTTTACTGTTAGATGATCTCAAAGATGATGGTCATAAAAAATGCTCAGAACTTTCTATTTCCCCCCCAGCTCATGTGTAAGGTACAGTTTGTTGCCACACAATTGTTGTTGGGGAATTAAGGTAAATTGAGAGTACCTTGTCATGATTTGCAATCTGCTGCTCTTTGATTTTCCTTATATATTGCTACCCTCTCTCCTTTCCTTCTCGAGAATCTCATTAGTTGCTGGTAATCAAAGGAAAGTAACATGTAGAGTATCATTATGTGAGTATGCATGTGCATTGTATGTGTGTATAGAGTCAGAGAATGCTTATTCTTATTCATATTCTTGAAATCATTCTTTTGACTGGTCACATTGGCAGCATGTTCCTAACTGACACACACACACACACACACACACAAACACACAAACACGCACAAACAGCGTGCGCTGTCCTGAAGACACACCCCTTATCAGCCATCTGATATGGTGTTGGAAATGGTGTCACATGTTTGAATGGACTTTATATCTCTGTAGTTTAAACTCTAAATGACTGGGGTAATGAGGAGGCATCTGCAGACATTTTTAAGATCAAGGCTTCTCTTTTTATATTGCTGTTTAAACAGTTCACCATTAAAGTTCAAATAAAGGGACAAGAATTTGATACTGGGGTGGCATTATAACATTATTTTAAGCCTGTGTTGACACTGTGCAGCTCCTCACACAGACACTTCCTGTGTTTTGGAAATCATTTTGATTATTGTAGAGTGATATTATGAAATGCTTTTCGTCTGTCACAGAATAAATATGCAGCAGGAACTACTGGAAACTTGATAAGAAAGATTACTGTGATGTCACTTATTAAACAATGGAGTGTCACTCCAGTATCCAAGAATCTGGTGTGTGGAAAGTTGCATACAGTAACATAGTGCGATTTTATGAGGAGACAAATGCTTATTGAACTTTCCTGTATCGGTGTATTGCAGGATATTGAAACACTGAGTATGAATTTGGAATATCGGTAGTTAACAGTAATGGCATTGTTGGGACTGTGTTGCACAATGGACTTTATACCCTGCCAACAGCACTCTGAATACAGTACATTTCAACACCATTTACGTCCAGTATTGGACATTCATAGGACTGTGCATCACGATATATTCTTATAATAAAAGCCAACAAGATACACTATTTCTCAAATTTCTTTACCAAAATAAATTTGAGAAACAGTGCATCTCGTTGGCTTTTATTATAAGATTACTTCCAGTACTAGACAGTAATGATTCCTGTCCCATTGCAATTAATATGTTATACATATTACATGTACAAAGAGTATTTTTTGTGTCCCTGAGCATGGCAACTATCACAACAACATTATCGCCTTTGAAGGCTGATTCAGCACGGAATTTATAACTTATTTTTCCTTTGCTGTTGAGTGCACCTAATGTCATAGAAGATTCTTATGTTTATTGGACCATGCATCATCTTGATAGTTGAGTAAAGAGAGACCAACTTGATGTCACTTGCTTTTTTATTTCTTTACTTAATACTCAACATGTTTCTGATGTTAATACATCCATCATCAGGAGCCTGCGACTTATGTGTTGAGTTATTCCAAGGGTTACATTGATCTGGTTCGACGTGTGTTGGAGTTACGTTTTGGTATGGCTGTGGTGGTGTGGTATCCGTATGCAGGCTGAGGCACTTGTGCCTCAGCCTGCATACGGACCAGATCAATGTAACCCTTGGAATAACTCAACACATAAGTCGCAAGCTCCTGAGGATGGATGTTTTAACATCAGAAACATGTTGAGCATTAAGTAAAGAAATAATAAAGCAAGTGACATCAAGCTGGTCTCTCTTTACTCAACTGTCATAGAAGATGTTTGCTTTGCTAACCTCCAGTTCATAAAGAGACACTGCACCTTCCGATTGGATGATCTTGAAATATTAACGATTTCTATTTCCTTGATTAATGATGTAAATTAATTTAACTTACTGATCAGAATTTGTATCTTCAAAAATCTCAAGCTGTGTAGTCGTATGCACACTCACTGCACACCACACTTTTAAGGACATGTAAAAGAACATAAGGAACTGCATGGGTATTTTTGTTACACCAGTGTATGATGTTTGAGTGTTTATATTCTTCCTTAATGTAAACCATGCCTCACCTGGGAAGAAGTTAGATTTTTATATCTTAATTTTGACAGCAATGAACCTCTGTTGGAAATGTTTCCACCATTCTGTATGCTGTTCATTCATGTGTCAGTGTTAATGTTGAAATTTATTTTTAAAAATCTTTAATTATTTTTTAAGTGATGCATCCTTTACAGAAATATTGCATATAAACACACATTGTTCCATTGAATGCATTTCACAAGTACACTCAGAGCATCTGAGCTCCATGTGTAATAACTGGTAGCAACAGCAGAGCCACATTGTAGGTTGTGGGTCCCACTAATGCCAAGTTTGTATTTTCCTTCTCTCATAGACAATAAATCTGCCTACCTGTCATGTTGTGTGATACAGAACTATATTTTGCGTGAATGACGTCATTCAGGATCACACCTCATTTACACCAAGGATTTAGGAAGCCATTGTAAACATCCAGACATAAAAGCTTTTTAAATCCCAGACTGTTTAATTGAAATTTGTTTCCATAATTCACAGTTATCCTATTATAGTATGAAAATGACATGAATTTGACATAACTTTGGTGGTGTTCTAAGGAACATTGTCTCTTTCTCATTTGGACATGTGGTCATAGAACCCTCAGGCTGAAAGTATATTTTGGTCAGCCAAGGTAAAGCAAGGTAAAGAATTATAACAATATAAGTCAGTAGCGAACAATTACTGTACAGTCAGTCTTGCATGCTAATGTTGTGCTTCTGCTTTGTGCTTTAGCAAGTGCTTTCAGTGTTGGGAGCTGTCGTTACCTGGTGACTGGTGATATGGTAACAGGTTTATCATTTTGGAATGTTCTATATGCACATTGTTAAAGCATCTTGATAATATTAGAATTGTTTGTGCAATGAGTTGGTTGCTGTAGTGTCTGTGGAGATGTAATTAATTATGATAACCTGACTAACAAACCCTTGACCATTTAAGCAGCACTTAGTGGATATGAATACTTTTTTGCCTGCTCAAAATAGTTGCCCCTCCCCAAATTCAAACTGGTCATCTCCCACAAGTTAGAAGTGTTCCTCTTGGGCCAAACTGCTTGGTTTCATGGGAACAATCTGGTGAGTTATGGTATGGACTGTTAATTTCATCTGTGAATGTTTGTATACATAGAAATCTAGCTGTGGTTTGGAAGTGAAATATAACTTGTGTCCTAGTTGTGGAAGTTTGAGATATAAAAATCTCATGCTTTTATCTTCCAGTTGTTATTATGCACAGTTGTCTTGCTTGGTAATTATGAAATACTGGTTCCATTTACTTCATGGAGATAAAGTTTCTCTTGTACAACAACATTTCAGCAAGTTATGGTGGAGTTTCTTCATCAAAGATTTTGAAAAATCTGATTGATATCAAGTAAGAGAGAGAATGAAAAGGTAAAGAGGTATACTTATTCTGAGTCATCCCATTGTATTGCAATGTTCACTTGAACATAAAACACATCAGTCAGACAGCCACATAAGTTCTGACATGGTTTAAAAGTTTTGTGTGAATTTCATCATGATGATTCCTTTCAAACTGAAGCGTGTAGGAATGTAGAATGCCGTTCATTGGATAGGGTTGTGGATGTGTTGCATTTACACTGTAAAATGTTAAGTCATAAGCCTTCCATGTTCTGGATAGGTGGTAGACTGATTTTGGCAGATGTTAGGTAGTCATTTTGAAAACAGCAGCTAACTGAATGTGGTTTTATTTAAGAAGATAGGATATGCATGTAAAACATAATGTGTGTGTTTTGTACCATTGCGCCTCATTTATCCACATACTTATTACTGTCCTCTATTGATTACTTCTCTTTTATACATCATTTATAACCTAAAAAATTTACAACATTGAAATATGTTGTAATTGTTTACTTGTAACAGTATTCCATACATAGTTTGTAGGTATATTAATACACTCAACTTTATCTGTCTCTATCAAGACATTGATTAATAAATTTAAGAATTCCATCAAGATGAAACAGTTTCCTCTTCAGTTCCTAGTAATGTTGAGGCGATTAATGAAATTACATACATTGTAGTTGATCTTACCAGCTTATACAGATAGAGTTGATTTAGCCAGATCTGAATATGCATACCGCCATCCTTATTTGATGAGATGAGTTGGATCATTCCAGGTATGTTTTCCTCAAAAGGATTGTCAATATAACGTTTTGAACCCTATTTAAGTCAAATTATGAAGGTTAACTGTGTACATGAAGGAGAGCTGACATTTTCATTTAATGATCTAGTGACAGTTTGTCATTCATACATTCATAAAGTAAGCATTACTGGGTGAATGTTGCAGGACTGGTCATTGTAGGCTGTGTATCTTGAAGATTTTTATTTTTTATGAAGACTTAAATTTCACTTTTATTTAAATGATTCATTAGTGCTGAATTTTTTAGTCTTTTAAGACATATGGCTATAACACTGGGTAAATTGTTCCCCACACTTTGAGGGATCATGTTACCTTCATCTTCTGGACAAAAGGCCGAGTGGGCGGTGAGCCAATGAAAGTGGCAGTGATATTCAGCTTTCTAACTGCCTGGGATTTTATTTCTTTTCTATGTATATCTTAAAAATCTTCATAAAAATAAATAATGTTTGGCTGCTGTGTTTAAAATTGAATGATGGACTTACATAGAATGTAAACCGTTATGTGAATGGTGGTAGGAAGATAATTTACTAAATTATTACTCCTAGGGTTTAACAAAATTGTCTTGGGCTAGTAGCTGGGTCAGGTGTTTGAATAGAGGGTAAACTAACGTTTCCTGATGCTGAGAACAGTGATGGTTCTCGAAACATTACTTTACTCGCCATTCAGCCATGTGAAGTTGCACAGAATTCATTCGCTGTAGAAGCTTTAGATTATATAACTTTGTGTTTATATAATAGTGAACTATTCTATTATAGGAAGAAAATAATGTGACTGTGCATGGTGCCATTACACAAAAGCAGGAACATCATTCGTAATTGTATCCACCAACCCCACTACATTTTATTTATAATGCTGGAGACTAATATGGCAGTGAAAATATATGAGGTTATTGAGAAAGTGGATAATTGAATTTATTTGTGTGCTCTAATTTGCTGTTTGTAGAGTACTATACAGGCAACTCACTTCCCTGGTATAGAATGTGATGTGTGTCTTGTTTCTGTAAAAGTTTTGTGATTTAATTTTTGTGTGTTTAAATTCATTTCAACATTAGCAAAATTTTAGGCAAATGTAAGGTAGTGCTTTGAATGAAATTTATGATTTTGTGCCCAGATTGCTGCTTATAGAGGAATTTTCAGATGAAGTACAAGAGTAAGTGTGTTTCATGTATCATTCTGTCATAGCTGAGGATGGTGAATGTTTTTACACAACAGCAGTGTGCTATCCTATGTTCATTAGACTTGTCTGTTGTCTGTAATGTCCTATTACCTTGTGGGTCAGGCTACCGGCTTCCAGCTGTGCCTTGGTCCTGGCTGGGGGGTACAGGGACCCCTCTCACAACACCTTCCACCTCTACAGCAGCTCCCCTGGTTTTGACACCACGTACTGCTCGGAGGAGGTACTATTCAACTGAGTTACAGTGTGCCGGGCCTTGTGTAGTAACATAGAAAGTGAACAGGACAGATGTCAGTCCACCATATTTACCACAAGCTGCACTACTTGGGTACAGCATGACAGATGTGTCTCAGTATCCTGCTTGCATTTTAAACTTTTTTGAGAAAGAAATGAGTATAGTGTATCACACTATTGTTTTGGATAGTTGGAAATTCCAAGTGGTAGAATATTACATGTAATGAAATTTTTAAATGTATGTACTGAGTCTAAATTTAGTTCTTTTTATAAATGACAAATGTCATTCTTACAGTAAGTTGATATGCATTTCATAACACATCAAGTGTTTTATTTGTAAGATCCTTCAGGCTGTACGAACACATTTTTCATTTATGCGTGAACTAACTTGCATTTTATTATTTTTTTTGTGTCATGTATGGCCAATTCTTGAATGAAGCAGAATGTGATGGATTGACATCAGGTGCCATGTGTTTGTGTGTGATTTCAGAGCAGTATTGGAATGGTGTGATCTGCATGACTGTCCTAAACACCCAGGCGCATGAATTGGAAATTTGTTACAAGATATGGAGAAATGTGTGATGAATTTGCCTGTTCAGACTTTACCTCACATTTTGCTAACTGAAGGAGCAGTCTGCACCAAATTTTGCACATGCATCTGAGACATGGGAAATATGCTTTAGAGACTAGAAACTTTCTTGTGCTTTTACTGTAATTTTCATAAGACTTTTTTAGATTATAAAACCCTCTTCAGAATCCTTTTTAACGAAGGAGAAAGAACTGTGTTAGAAGAATTGTGTCCACATAATGTGAAATTAATCTCATTCACTGCCAGTCCTTCTAGTTAGGTTTAATTTAATGCATTTATTTTGGAATTTGACGTTGGAAATCTGTTCTTAAATTCATACGTGGGGATGCAAGTTTGTCAGGTGTTAACTAGACTTCAATTTGCCTCATACATCATTAGCAGCCTTTCTTGTGCAGTAGTGGTGCTTTTCTAGGTGAAATGGTTTGTGTTTAAATGGGATATAGTTGACAGATGTACCAAGTTTTTCCATGGCACAGATATTCTCATGATCTTGTTTGCACATCCAAGGATGGTTTAGTACAGTCACTTGAACTGTATGTATGTAGCATTTTGTGCCTGTAAAATATCTGTAGTGCCATTGGTTTTGCATATTGCAGTATGAAACAGAGATCCATTTGTGAAAAAAATAGAAATTATTGTAATTAATGAAGGACCTTTCTATACAGTACTTATGTACAAATATGTGGGATTGCTACACTTTATTTTCTGTACTTCTCTTCAAAGGAACAACTATACATGTAACATTTTAACGTGTAATATTCACATTCATGTGACAATAGAAGTAATAATGTGTGAAGGGCTCTGCTTTCTTTGAACTGCAGGATTGCCTGAGGGCTAGTTAGAAAGGGAAAGCACAGTTAGATTTCAAGTGTTTATTGGTTGAGGTTTATCCATATACTGGTCCCTTAGTAATTCAATAAACAATGTCAGATATACATTAAAAATGCAATGAAATGTATCTAGCCTCTGGGGTATGTTGCAAGGTCCATTGCATGATAGATCTTGACTGAGCACCAGCCCATGTTGAGACACAAGGTCCGGTGGACTGTTGACTTGATCCCCTTAACCCCCGCTGGGTCACAGCAAAGGCCTGATAGTGTGATGTTATGGTGTGTGGGCGTGCTGTGCATGGTCTTGTTTGTGTATGTCCCAGCAGCTGCAGCGCTGCGCGGTGTGGCAATCCAGCGTGGGAGGGCGCGTGCTGCATATCCGGCGGCTGCAGCAGCAGCTGCTGCATTTGCTCGTCACCCAACACCACTTACCGCAGCAGCTGCCACTGCACTTCATGGATACACACCGTGAGTACCATTTCATGTCACATCATTGGACCTTGAGATACACACTGTGAGTGCCATTTTATGTTGTATCAATTGACCTGGATATAACAGCTGTCAGTGCTGGGCTGTGAGTACAATTTCATGCTATGTCCGTAAACCTGGAGATACAGCTGCCATTGCAGTTTGTGAATATGTTGTGTTGGTGAGTAGCATTTCATGTTATATCATTGGACATTACAATACACACCATGAGTGCCATTGTATGTTGTATTAATTGACCTAGAAATACTGCTGCTGGTGTACTTCATAGATGTGTTGTGCTGTAAGTACCATCTCATATTATATCAATAGACCTGGAGACCCAGCTGGCACTGCACTTTGTTGATATACTGTGCTGTGGGTACCGTTTTGTGTTACATTAGTCGACCTGGAGATAAACAATTGAGTGAAATTTTACGTTATCAGTAGGCCTAGAGATACAACTGATTGTCTAAAAGCATCACATTATACTTATTGATAAGAAAAGACAATATAATTATATTTAAGCTGTACACAATTACCAAGATCCACATAAACAATAAATTTTATTAGATTGGTTTTAATTGTGAATCTTGCATGACAGAACTGACATAATACCCTCTTTCTTCCTCAATCTCTCTCACACCCACACACACCATGCATGTTCATATGTGCATTTTTCTTCTTAAATGTGACATATTTTTGTACAAGTATTTGGAAATTATTTCTACCCTCTTTTGCATAAATGACATTCAAAATATATTTTGGCATATAATAATAATAATAATAATAATAATAAGTATTGTTTGGTGTGTATATTGTGGTCCCCTAATCTTTATTTGCTGAAATTTAAGTAAGTGATAATTGAGCAAATAAATCAAACAAATTATGGTGTGTCTGCAATTAAAGAAATTTTTTAGGAAGTTAAATATGAAAGTAAGTTGTTCAGCAGTAATGAGGTAAATGAATTGGTTTTGTGTGTGCTTATGATCTTGAAAATGGTTCTTGATCTGCACTGTTTGATTGCATGTTTAACAATTGGGAATCTGTAGAGATCTTGAAGTTGCATTGATATGTAAAACATAACATGAACAGCGTGTTAAGATTTTGTACTAGATGTTGTTCATAATGTGTATGTGTTCTTGTAATTTATCATGTTGACTGCTGCTGTCATTTTTATATTCTTTGTTTCAGACCACCTTCTTGATACCTTGTTTTTTAAAGGTTTGAGTTTTTCACTGTGGTTTTGAAGATTCTAGTCTTCAGAGATGTTATGCCATGTCAGTTGGTAAATAGTTACTGACCTTTCAGAGGCTTGTTATGCTTTCATTGTCAGGGTATCCTGTACTGCTTTACCTTACCAAAGATGAAGACACAGCAGTACTTTGAAGCATGGGTGACTGTTTCCCAATTGACATGGCACTTTGTCCCAGAAGACTTGAATCTTTGTGTTGTTTTTGCACTATTGAGAATTGTCTCAGCTGCATAGGAGTGTTGCATTGACACTGACCATGAAAAGTACTGTGGTCGCTACAAGCAGCACACCTTAAAGCTTGCATGCATCCATTGAACATGGCCATGGCATGAAAACCCATCGGAGTAAAAGAGGGTGGATACCAGTGACTGCTGTGGTGCAAGGTACAGGGAAGCACCAGTGTCCACCAAGGCAGTCATTGTGTTAAGTTGTTTGGTCACTACTAAGAAAATCAAATTTTATGTTTATTTGCAAAAACCTCGTGAACTGAGCCATGTGTGCTGAAACTGGTCTTGCACTATGGGTTGAACTAGACTGTTTCATTGGCAGGCACATTTGCAAAATTAGTGTAAAGCGACTGCTAGATTTGCAATGTCTGTTTTTTCATCTGTCCATCTGTAGGTCTGTGTGGGACGGCTCCCATTGGACAGATTTTCATGAAATTTGATATTTGAGGATTTTTTGAAAATCTGTTTGCAAAGTCCAAGTTTGATTAAAATCTTGCAAGACTAATGGGTACTTCACGTGATGAACTGTACAAATTTGTGGTAATATCTCATTGAATTCTTCTTAAAATGAGAAGTGTTTCAGACAAAAGTTGCAGAGAAAATCAAAACACATGTTTTATGTTCAATAACTTTTTCTGAAAATCGTGCCATTTACGGAATATGGAAAATATGGTAGAGCCAGACAGACCACAAACGACAACCTAATGTGGCACAGAAAAGACCAAATTTGCATGACCAACAACAAAAGCAAGAATACAAACACACATAATGCTTTAATACTTATTGCTTCATAATTCATTAATGCTGTCTGATCTCATAAAATGTTCTATGGCAACACTTAACAACAATTAAGAAACTGTGCAGTGACTTATCTGTGATTTTGATCTGTTTAGCCTTGTACATCTAAAGAAGGCCATGAGCAAATGAACATTCTTTTATTTTCATGTAATATCGGGCACTTTACTTTGAAGACCGGCATATGTGTTAGTGTAGTGGTGGCATTGATTTTCCATAAAAGCATTGTTGTGGAACACTCAATACTCTTGTATAGTTTACAGTGATGTGTAGCTTAACAACACACCACACAGAATGCATTGTTGTGTTTCCACTGCAGCAATTGTTACACGAATGCACCACAATGCTATGTTATATGTACATTGCCTGTATTTTACGTGAATACACTGTGTATTGCAGTCATAAATCTGTCAAGTTAAAACTATAGGCAGTAATTTGGCAACACCAGATTTTAATACCAGGCTTGCAGTGGGAGCCGATCAGTGCACTAAGCTTGTGGAAGTTAGGTGGGAAGAATACTAGATTTTCACTTGCTAATTGAACTACATGAAGTGTGATTAAAACCAGTTCTGGATCAAACCTTTTCTCTTTTTTGCTTATGGCATTTAGTAACTTTGTTTGGTTGGGGTTGGGGGGGGTGTATATCTATAATTGAATATGCTTTGTTGAGTATGAAAATATATCTAGTATTGTCCAAACCTTGGTGACACCAGTGTTGTCTTTTTCGCAGTAGTGTCTACTACGACCCCTTCTTAGCAGCTCATGCAGCAACTGCAGATCCAAACTATAGGTTACAGGTGAGCATTTGCTTATTATCTTTCTTTTATATAGGCATTATGGATTGCTGTTTAGCCCATGATGCATTGTGATAGTAGTGTTATACTGAGTGGTGTGTTGTGGTCCGTCAGTGATGTCTTACCGCTGCGAAGGATTACATTTTGTTGCAATTGTCAGCAGCAGAATTTGGAATATTTCTGAAAATTAATCTAAATTGAGTTAGATGTTTGGTCAAGTGGAACTGAATGAAGAAAGTATCCCATTCGTTTAATGCTTGCATGTGTGTCTAGGAGTGAACCAAAAGAATATTGTTGTAACATTAATAATTAGCTCTCTTAATATTTATATCAGGATAGGAAGCAGTGCAGTAGAATTTCTTTAATTCAGCACTTACGAGATCGGACATGCCAGATTATGAAATATTCTTGATTATCCTATAGTACGTATAGTGACCTAAGTTCTGGCAGGTGATTTTTTTGTTAGTGCCCTCAGACAATATACACTTATCAGTTATAGTCATTTTATCATAAAAAGACAGCTTTTTTAAGTGTCAAAGCCCCAGTCACAGGCTTTCGTACAGAACACATTGCTGTAAACTACTTATTCAGCACTTTGTACAGTTGCACTAATTTAGGCAGGCACCTTCAATCTTTGTTGCTTGAGAGAGCCCTTCACACTTTCGCTTGATGCCATAAATGATTGTAATTGGACCTTCCATTTCTTTATATCATAGGTGGTTAACAATCCAATGTTGTGTGAAGTCATAACCACACTTTGGCTTTGCCAATTTCAAGCCTTCTAATCGTTTCAAGTTTCAACGTTTTTGTTAAAGTTACATGTTTTCTCTTGCCAGCAATACCTTATTTATTCATATTGGGTCTTTTGAAGTCATTATAAATAACCGCTCATTGGACTGAATAAAGTCAAGATAATCCAAGATAAAGTCACAGAATCGATACACATACCAGAAGATACCAAAGGCAAAACTTTGGCTCTTGGGACAATTTTCCTCAAAGTGCTGAACTGTCAGGAGTGCCAAATTAAAGGAATGCTACTGTATTTATTATTTGTTTCACTTCTTACTTGGACTGTTATTCAGTCAGGTATTAAGATTTAAAACTTACATTAATTGAATGGTTTATGACTATATAAATCTACCAAAGCATACTGTATTATCTTGCATATTGTACATGAAAATCCTATTACCTTTATATGCTAACTACCTTTGTGAGAAAGTATAATATTAAAGTGGTAAGATTCTTAACAGTGTGTAGGACAAATATTTTTGCATGTGCCACAGTTACTGCTGCATTTATGGTAATGAAGTCTGAAAGTAGATCAAACCATACACAGTGTTATCAGATACTGTACTGTCCGTTAATTTCTTAAACTATGATTGGCATATTCAGATCAATGATCTAAATGCAATAGAAATTGGAGATTTCAGGTTCAAATGCTGGACACTGATTTTTAATGGTCATATTAGACATTTGCCATTTTTGTAGTTTCATGCAACTTTTATGCTAACTATTTTATCATTTCTAATATTCATTTTTAATATAGTGATGTATAACAGAATGGTGACATTTTGTTAGATCATACACAAATGTGCAACGTGTGATGACTGGGAATTCACTAAGATGATAAGAGTTTTGAAGTTTTTGAAGGTGTGAGAGATTAGATTGTTATCTTCTGGGTTATGGTAATGTGTAGTCTTGTAGGTGGTTACCACTGTTTTGTGGAAACTGCTGTCTTAAAAATGTTGGTCACCACCTTCTTTACAATACGGCGTAACAACATGACAGACATGATCTAATTCTGTCGATGTTAATGAATTTGGTATGTTATGTAGGAGTAGAGTTTGAGAGTGTAAGGATCAAACTTACTGAGTATTTTCATATTATATTAAGTCTGTTTTTTCCTCACCTAAAAAACATAATTGGAGTTTATTTTGTGAAAGTTTTGATCGCTTGTGGCATGGCCAGTGCTAATTTATTGAGTGTTTAGGTCTTGGTGCATTAGAAGCATGGCCTTATATATGCTTTGTCATGCTGATGCACTTGTGTGGGAATGTTACATTTTTGTTCTGAATGCATATTTTACTTTTCCAGGCTATGAGCTTGCCTATATACAAGAAAACATTATTTCAGTACATAATATTTAAATATACCATTTTCTTCATTGTTTATGTAATTTTAGAATAATTCACATTGCTTTGGTCTGGAGTTAAAGTTGCAGGTGTAACTGACCTCAATAATTATGCAGTGTACAGGCATTTAACATGACACCCATTTTGAAAATTTTATTTGGTTTCAGACAAATTAGGGGTATATTTAAGTAATATGAACTAAAATAAAATTTTCTTATTGTAAATCACTGGTGTTAAATTTGTGATCGTTTTCTGTGCTTCGTGAGGAGAGTGTGACAGCATTATATTTGTATTTTGTAAACATTAGAAGCTGTTCTCATTCTTCCAACAGACTTCTTTCAAAGTAAACTGCACTAAAATAATGAAAGTGCATAAGCTGTTGATTACTGCAGTATTATGCATGTACTGCTACACACAGAAAGTTCTCTTATTACTAATTTGGGATTGAAATTTGTGGAGCAAGGGAAGCATGTTATGAAAAGCCCCATCTCTGGCAGGAGGTGTAGAGGTCTTGGAAGCAGTTCTGGAATGCTTCTCCTTCTGTCAAGCAAAGAACCTTTATTGAAGCAGCCTTGACATTTTGTGCATTGTCAAAGTGGTCATCACACAGTGTTTTCTTGCCATGCAAAGAGAAGTGTTGCATGAGGCCATGTCTTTAGAATGTGGCGAGTGTGATAGCACACCAGTGCTGTGTTCCACCAGTTCTTGCTGAATGAGGGTGGAGCAATGCACCAGAACATTATCATGGAGTAACATCTAAGAATTCACTGCCCTTGTGTTTGGTAGTTGCTAGTTGGTTGCTTTTCATAAACAACATAGCTGTCTGACACATTGTGTCTTCTTCATTGTAGATCCTTTGGGACTGAATTTCTTTGCTTATACTTTGGCTGCTGAAAAATACCTCCAGAATTACCTTTGCTTTAGACCATCCCTGGCGACATTTCATTTTATGTGGGGATATTAGTGATTTCTACCCAGTCTGCTCAGGCTTGATTAGTGGATCATGCCGGAAGAACCATGTTATGTGACCAGTAATGATGTTACTCAGCAACATGGGATTGTCATGTGCAGGTGAAATGAGATCCTGACAAATGTCCTGTCTTTCTAAGTTCTGCATTACTTCATGAATTGTGCTTCTCAAGGTCATCAGATCCTTATAGAGGATGGCATGGTAGCTTCCTTAACTGTTATGACTGTATCATTGACAGTCTGAGTACAGTTGGTGTATACACTGCATTGCACATCCCTGTTCGTCTGTTCTGCACACAGTTTTGTGAATACTACACACAGCAACTCCCATCCTCCGTGGAACTGATGATTCTGTTGAAACAATGCTGTGTCCAAGACTGGGTATCATATACATGTCATAACAAATGTGATGTATCTGAAGGGGATTTTCACAACCACTGCCAGAACTTGATGATAGCTTGTTGTTCCAGCTGTTA
>Ga0123357_10000525_pt1 | contig 37542 bp, 25 predicted proteins | sample TergutEmb28metaG_FD_89873 | JGI IMG/M metagenome (GOLD analysis project Ga0123357, IMG submission 89873) | Embiratermes neotenicus P4 segment gut microbial communities from Petit-Saut dam, French Guiana - Emb289 P4 | ecosystem: Host-associated > Arthropoda: Insects > Digestive system > Gut ... | reverse complement strand
TTTATTTGTCGTCATAATGTCCCCATGAAGAAAGAACCAAGACAATAACTTTATTTTCTTCAACCTTGTAAACAAGACGATGTTTGTCGGTTATTCTTCTTGACCATTGCCCCGCTCTGTCTTCTTTAAGTGGTTCGGGCTTGCCTGTTCCTGTATATGGATGTTCTTCTAATTCCAATAAAAGTTTCTCTACTTTTTTGAATGACTTTGGTTCTGACTTTTCCAATCGCAAAACGTCTTCCCTTGCTGTTTTCGTAAAATCAATTTTGTACATTTTGCGTTCTTTTCAAAAATTCGGAAAGACTTTCAGCAGGCAGTTTGTGATATGTTTTACCCTCTTTTGCCTCTTGTAATGAGCGGTCTATTTTTGCAAAAAAATCTTTTTTACTCATTAAGGTATCATGCTTTGTAACAGAGATAAAATCCGATTTTTTTACTTTTTTTTCGGTGGTAAAAAAGCCCATAGATAAAATATATTCCAACGTTTTTTGTGCATGAATATCTTTTGCGTTATAATTTAATGTTATCGTTGCCATAATTTTTTCGTTAAAAAATATATACAAAAGTAATCAATATTTTTCAAACTTTGCTTTTCCACTAAAAGAAAAATCAGATAAAAAGTGATTTTAATACAAAAAAGTTCGGGACATGAATCAATTTCATTTATATATAAAATGAAAAATTGTCCAAATGGTATGGCTATTCTACAAAATCCCTCCCTGCCTATTAACTAGTAAGTAAAAAGATACTGAAACACTTGTAGAGAACCGTTTAAGACCCAGCCGGTAGATGAGGAATAAAATAGAAACCGGAAAGAGTACAAACAGACCTTAGTTAAATAAAGCATTAATTGAGTTAAACAATAATTATAGAGAGAAAAAACAATCGGGACAAGATTGATTTTTATTCAAAAGAAAGAATTAATTTTGTCCTGAATTGTTGAATGAAAAAAAATAAGTAGAAATATGAATATATTTGAGAAACTAAAAAGATTTATCCGAAATAAATGGAATAATGAATGGATAGACGACTATGGGGTTATTTACAGTTTCGACAGAATGAAATTGATAAAAGCTAAATCGATATTATATAAAAAAATTGGAGATGAAGTAATTGAAGTAAAAAAGGGCATAATTGACCTTACAGAATATAAAATAATCAATGGTTGCAAAATTATTGGACATGATGCTTTTATGGATTGTAGAAACTTAATAAATATTCATATACCCAATAGCGTTGTTTCTATTGAGGCTGGCTCTTTTTGCGGTTGTTGCAGTTTAACAAGTGTTGCTATTCCAGATAGCGTTACTTCAATTGTGACTGTTTGGCAAATTGAAAGTTTACGTGATGGTTTCAGTAGTTACTATACTTTTGCTGGTTGTCTTAATTTAAAAGAATTTATTGTATCAGAACGAAATCAATATTATTCAGCGATTGACGGTGTTTTATTTAATAAAGATAAAACTACGGTAATTAGTTTTCCACAAAGCAAGTCCGAAAATATATATATTATACACAGTAGTGTTATTTTGATTGGAAAATTTGCTTTTAATGGTTGTACAGGATTAACAAGTATTACTATTCCTAATAGCGTGACTTCAATCGGAAGCTATGCTTTTGGCGGTTGTACAGGATTAACAAGTACGATTATTGGAAAAAGTGTTACTTCGATTGGAGATTATGCTTTTGGGAGTTGTACAGGATTAACTGCAATTTACAGTAAAAATCCAACTCCACCAAGTATATCTTTCGCAAATATTACTTATAATACAGATGCAATAGTTAGGAGAATGTTGCGCAAGGAACAGTCAAGTATATCTTTTGTAAATAATACTTATGATACTTTTTACAATGTAAATAAAAAAACATGCAAATTATATGTACCCAAAGGCTCAAAAGAGGCATATCAAAAAGCATGGGGTTTTGAGAACATCATTGAGGAATAAGAAAACAACAACGGCGAGCCAACACAATGACTTACCGTTTTAATATAGTGAGAATTAAAATTAATTATTAACAAATCTTGTTTTAACGATGTCAGTTAAACCGTGAGTTAATTGCCCATGCAAAAAGTGGAGCAAGCGATGCAACTCGGATTTTTGAATCAGAATTAACTCGATTGTTAGGTATTTTTGCAAGCAAAACAGTGTGGTGATAAAATTAAGAAATAAAGAATAAAAACATGAAAGTATTATAATATAATGAGAGTTTTGAGGACAGCGCACGATTTAACGGAGTAGCCGAAAGCCGAAAGTGGAGGCAAATGACAAATTTAATTTAGAGGTTGCGCCCGACACAAATTTAGGGATAAAAAAATGGGAACAGAAAACAATCAAATTGAACAACAAGACCTCAATGTAGAAATGGAGGTAAATGAGAAAAAAATCGAAGTATCGGAAAAGAGCGACCAACTGATGAGAATGTCGATTACCTATCTCAAGATTGGTTTTTGGACTATTGTGGTATGGACGGTTCTTGCATTGATTTCAGCATTAGTAAATTTTAGTAAAAGCAGTGTGGTAGGCGGAATTGTAATATTGATTTTTATGGGGGCTATATTCGGCGTTTTGCTAATCAAAATGTACACTTACATTGGTGATTACAAAATATTCAAAGAAACCAAAACGCAACAGGCATTGGAAGATTTACTTGGCGCTCAAAAGGGCTACTATAGATGGATTTATTTGCTCCCTTTAATTATAGTTGGTTTGGCTCTTGTTGCCTTTATACTTAGCAACTTGTTAACTTCTTTTAGGTAGCAAGGGGCAATAGATAATCTCAATTGCACAAATGATTGCGAGTGTTTAGAGCATTTTCTTATCAATGTGAAAGACTTTCGGTCTTTTTTAGATAAAGGAAAACAATGAGAACAAAAATCTATCCGTTAACGTTAAGCCTTATAAAGGAATAAAAAAACAAACAACAACGGCGAGCCTGTAAAATGACTTGCCGTTTTATATGGTGATTCAAAAACATTCCGTATCTTTGTGTTAAAATAAGTACTTATGGATATAAATCTACACATTCCAATTATTAATCTTTTGTGTGAACAGCATAAGGTGAGCAAATTGTTTGCTTTCGGCTCTGTCCTTACCAATCGTTTCAATGAAGGAAGTGACATTGATATGGTTGTGGACTTTAAAGATGTGGATTTGATAGACTACGTTGATAATTATTTTGCTCTTAAAGATGCCTTATCTCTTGCGTTGGGGAGAGAAATTGACTTGTTAGAAGACAAAGCAATCCGCAATCCTGTATTACGAAGAAACATAGATAATTCCAAACAGTTAATCTATGGATGAATATATAGAAAAGCATTTAACAGATATTCTCATCTCCATTAATGAGATAGAAAGCTATTTTGTAAAAGGGAATATGCGTTATGATAAATTTGCAAAAAATATACTTCGTCAAAGAGCTGTTGAACGTAATGTCGAAATTATAGGCGAAGCAGTAAATAGAATACTGAAAATAGAACCTGCATTTGAACTCGCAAATGCAAGAGCCATAGTAAATACAAGAACAAAATTCTTCATTTCATCCTCTTTCCCATTTCACAAATATTCCGCCGAACGATACGACGAGCGAACCAATGGACCGCTTTCTACATGCTTATACTCCAAGGAATAGGCTTTTTCCTTATATTTTTCAAATACTTCGGGATGAATGTATTCCTTAACCGGCAAGTGTTTCCGGGAAGGTTGCAAATATTGTCCGATAGACAGGAAATAACAACCGGCAGACAATATATCTTCCATTAATTCAAATACTTCTACCTCCGTTTCTCCTAATCCGAGCATAAATCCTGATTTGGCGAATACGCTCGATTCACCGATTTGTTTCAGAACCGCTAAACTTCGCTCATAGCGTGCAGCGCTCCTCACAAGCGGAGTCAGCCGCCGGACGGTTTCCATGTTGTGCGAAATAATTTCCGGCGCCGTTGCAATTACTTCGGCAATATTTTTTGTATCTCCTCCAAAATCAGGAATTAACGCTTCCAAAGTGGTTTGAGGATTATAAATTTTGATTTGCCGCAGGGTTTCCGTCCAATGTCCGGCGCCGGCATCCGGCAAGTCGTCGCGGTCAACGGAAGTAATCACGGCATGTTTCAAATTCAATTTCCAGATTGATTGCGCCACGCGCACTGGTTCTTCCGGATCCAACGGCAAAGGTTTTCCGGTTTTTGTATTGCAGAATTTACAGGAACGGGTGCAGATATCGCCGCCGATCATAAACGTGGCGGCGCCTTTATTCCAACATTCGCCCAAGTTTGGACATCTTCCGCTTTGGCATATCGTATTTAAATTTTGAGATGCGACAATCGTTCCCGTTGCTGAAAATTGCCGGTTATTTCCCAGATGTACCCGTAACCAATCCGGCTTCCGGACATGTTCATTCAATACTTTCATTTACAAATTCTTATTCAAAAAATCAATGATGCGATTGTAGAGATGAAGCCGTGTACTTGTTCCTAAAATGCTATGGTTTTTATCCGGATAAACTTGCGTATCGAATTGTTTACCCGCTTCTTCCAATGCTTGCATATACGCAATCGAATTTTGAAAATGCACGTTATCGTCGGCTGTGCCTTGAATCAGCAACAACCGTCCCTGCAAATTATCAGCCAACTTCAGAGGCGATGAAGCATTGTATCCGCTTTCATTTTCTTTTGGAGTACGCATAAATCGTTCGGTATAAACCGAATCATAGAATCGCCAATCGACTACCGGCGCAATCGCTACTCCGGCTTTAAAGACGCCGTTACCTCGGCTCATTGCCATCAGGACATTGTATCCGCCATAACTCCAGCCCCAGATAGCTATCCGGTCTTTGTCAACGTAAGGCAGATTTCCCAAGTATTGAGCGCCGGCAATCTGGTCGTCCGACTCTAAACTTCCCAAATTCAGGTAGGTACATTTTCTGAATTGTTCGCCCCGCGCGCCTGTGCCGCGTCCGTCAATCGACACGACAACATAACCTTGCGAAGCCGTATAAACGTCCCAATCTATTCCAAACCGGTCTAAAACTTCCTGCGAATCCGGACCACTGTATTGAATCATCAGCGCAGGATATTTCCGGTTCGGGTCAAAATTAACCGGTTTCATCATCCAGCCGTTCAAAACAACCCCTTGCGGAGTAGTGAAAGTGAAAAATTCTTTCTGCGGATAGCGGAGCGCTTGAAGGCGGTTTTGCAATTCGGAATTATCGTTCAATACAACAAGTTGCTTTCCTTTTTCATCGTTTATGGAAACAACAGACGGTGTGGTAACATTGGAAAATGTATTGACGAAATATTGGAAATTGCTGCTGAAATTCGCCGAATTAGTTCCTTCCTTTGTTGACAGTTTTGTTTTAACTCCTTTTGCATCAACTTTATATACCGAACGGCGCAAGGGACTTTCTTCCGCCGATTGATAATACGCCGTTTTTGTATTGGGATTGTAACCGTAAAACGCCGTAACATCCCATTGCCCTGAAGTTAATTGCCGCTCCTGAATGCCGTTGATTGTATATAAACAAGCATGGGCAAACCCATCTTTTTCACTGACATACACAAAATTATCCTTTGTGAAATAAATAGCCGCTATCCAATCCGGATCGATATAACTTTTATTATTGTCATGAAAAGCTACACGGGCAACAGTCGATTTCGGATTAGCATAATACATACTGAATTGATTTTGATACCGGTTCAAAGTCATTACCGCCAATTGATCAGGATTTTCGGTGAAGCGGATAGCGGGAATGTAACCGTCGGCATCCATCGGAATATTCATTTTTTTAATATCCTTTGTCTCTACATTGTAAGCATAAACGCCTACTGTCGAATTGTTTTCCCCTGCTTTTGGGTATTTATAGGAATATGTTTCCGGATAAAGTTTTCCGTCGTATCGCGTGAAGCTGTACGTTGGAACCGCTGATTCATCCGATTTAACAAAAGCGAGGAACTGACTGTCGATCGACCACGACATCAGGTTGATAACGGCAAATTCTTCTTCATAAACCCAGTCGGTTATTCCGTTCAGGATTTTCCCCGCTTCGCCGTCTTTCGTTACCTGCGATTCGGTATCATAATCGAACTTCTTCAGCCAGACATTGTTATCTCTAACGAAAGCGCACATTCTTCCATCGGGCGAAAACGTAGGAATCATGATTTTCCCTTCGGTGGCGGACAACGGCTTCAAATAATTCCTCCTGACATCGTAATCATAGACATTGGCTTTCCACGAACGGCGGTAAATCGGTTCTTTATTCGTCCAGACTAAAATTTGGTAGCCGGTACTGCTTATCAAATATCCCTCAATTTTATCCAATTGGGTTTCACGAACGGTTTTCGTGTAAAACAAGGTATCGGTAATCTTACCGGTTTTGTAGGCGTATTTGAGAATCGCTTTCCCGTCGCCGCTCAGCATCGTATAGGATTCGCCGTCCGGCATAGGACGCATTTCAGCCACGCCTTGCGAAGCGTATTTCCGTTCGACAATATCTTTCAATTGAATCGGAGTATTTCCGTTTTGCGCGTGCAATAAGCCGGCTAAAAGGGAAAAAGTTAAAATAAAAAATAGATTTCTCATTGTAAAAAAAAATAATATGCAACGGAACAAAGGTATAAAAAATATTTAACCTCTTTATGAAATCTTTTGAAATGTCCGCGTTTCCCGTCACCACTGTATCGGCGTTTGTCCGGTTTGAACGAGGTATTGATTCGTCTTGCTGAAAGGTTTGCTTCCGAAAAAGCCCCTGTAAGCGGAAAGCGGCGAAGGATGCGCCGATTTCAAAACCCTGTGTCTGAAAGGATCGATAAACTCCCCTTTCTTCTGCGCGTATGCTCCCCAAAGTATAAAAACGACATGCTCTTTTTCTTCTGCGACACGATGAATGACGGCGTCGGTAAATTCTTCCCATCCTTTTTGCTGATGCGAACCGGCTTGATGCGCGCGAACGGTCAGCGTTGCATTCAACAGCAAAACGCCCTGTTCAGCCCATCGTTCCAAATTACCTGATGTTTTGGGCGGAATACCCAAATCGTCTTCCAACTCCTTATAAATATTCTGGAGCGAAGGAGGCAACTCGATGCCGTCGTTTACGGAGAAACACAGTCCATGCGCCTGTTTGGGCTCATGATAAGGGTCTTGCCCCAAAATAACGACTTTAATCCTGTCGAAAGGCGTTTTATCAAAAGCGTTAAAAATCTGGCTTCCTTTGGGATAAATCTGGCGGGAGGCATATTCTTGCCGGACAAAATCTGTCAGTGTCCGAAAATAAGTTTTTTCAAATTCGGGAGCTAAGCGCTCTTTCCATGATTGTTCAATTTTTACATCCATTGATACCTAATTTTTCAGCAACAAACTTTTGAAAGCAAAGATAGCATAATTATTCCATACATGGTTAATATCATAAAAAAATCGCTATATTTTTGTAGTTGAAATTTATGTGTGGAAAATTTCAAAAAATAAATAAATATCGGTTTTTTCGATTTTTTCCATTATTTTTGCACAGAAACAAAACATTGTGGGAAAAAATAAATTACAGAAGTTTGAAGCGATGAATCATTACCCGCATGTGTTTCAATATCCTTTTTCGGCGCTACAGGAAAAAGAATTTGAAATGAAGGGTAAATGGAATGAGCTGTTTTTCGGGAACGACCGCCCGATTGTTATTGAATTGGGATGCGGAAAAGGCGAATACACGGTCGGATTAGCTAAACTGTATCCCCAAAAAAACTTTATTGGCATCGACATCAAAGGCGCGCGAATGTGGAACGGCGCTACGCAATCGTTTCAGGATAAAATGACAAATGTCGCTTTTTTGCGGACGCATATCGAATTGATTGATCGTTTTTTCGCTCCGGGCGAAGTATCCGAAATCTGGATTACCTTTCCCGATCCGCAAATGGCTAAAGTGAATAAACGAATGACTTCCTCCCGTTTTATACAACTGTACAGCCGGATATTGAAGGAAAACGGAATCATTCACCTGAAAACCGACAGTCCGTTTATGTATGCTTATACCTGCGCAATGATTCAGGCGAATCGCTTGCCGGTGGAAGTGGAAACAGACGATTTGTACAACAGCGGCTTGGCTGATAATATTCTTTCGATTCAAACGTTTTACGAACAACAATGGCTTGGTCGCGGAATGAATATTAAATATATCCGTTTTATTTGTGAAGCGCGTTCAAATTACCGTGAACCTGAAATCGAAATAGAACGGGACAACTATCGAAGTTTTAACAGAAATAAAAGATAATAAAATGATAAATTTATATCCAAAATTAATTACAGAAGCGTTGGAAAAAGTCCGTTACCCGGGATCAGGTAAAAATCTTGTCGAGCTGGGTATGGTTGAGGACGATATACGCATCGAAGCAAATAAAGTGAGTTTTTCGCTCGTGTTTGAAAAACCGAATGACCCGTTTATCAAGTCAATAGTCAAAGCGGCGGAAACAGCAATATTAACCTATATCGACGAAGGAATTGATATCAAAGGGAATATTCAAGTGAAAATCAAGCCGCAGGAGCCGCAGCCCGAACCGCCCCGTTTATTACCTGACACGAAGAATATTATCGCTATTTCTTCCGGAAAGGGCGGGGTAGGGAAGAGCACGGTTGCCGCCAATCTGGCAGTGGCTTTGGCTAAGTTAGGTTACAAAGTGGGGCTTTTGGACGCCGATATTTTTGGTCCTTCTATTCCCAAAATGTTTGATGAAGAGGAGGCGCAACCGGCGCTTGAAAATATAGGCGAACGGAATTTGATTATTCCTGTAAAAAAATACGGCGTGGAAATTCTTTCTATCGGCTTCTTTGTGAGCAAATCCGACGCTTTGGTATGGCGTGGAACCATGGCGAGCAATGCGTTGAAACAACTTATCACCGACGCTCATTGGGGAGAGTTGGATTATTTCCTTATCGACCTTCCGCCCGGAACGAGCGATATTCATCTGACGCTGGTACAAACGCTTGCCGTGACCGGCGCTATCGTTGTTACCACTCCGCAGGAAGTAGCCTTAGCCGATGCCCGCAAAGGAGTCAACATGTTTACCGGCGAAAAAATCAATGTTCCCGTACTGGGTCTGGTCGAAAATATGGCATGGTTTACGCCTGCCGAATTACCTGAAAATAAGTATTACCTTTTCGGAAAAGGAGGAGGAAAACGGTTGGCTGATGAACTTCATATCCCTTTATTGGGGCAAATACCCATTGTTCAAAGCATTTGTGAAGGCGGCGATGCAGGAAAACCTGTCGCTTTGAACGAAAACAGCATCACCGGACTTGCTTTTCAGGATTTGGCGCGGCAAACGGTGGAACAGGTGAAGTTCAGGAACGAGCATTTGGCGGCGAGTAAAAAGGTGAATGTGATTAATAAAGCAAGGCATTGAAAAATGCTCATATATTTATTTTTACATAAGCCTTTTAACGACCTGCTTCAACAAAATAGAAATAAGCGCTCCTTTTTTTCCTCTGAGAAAGAAAGGAGCAAGTTCTGTGATGCCAACGGCAATTCCATGCGTTATTCTACGCAGAGATGAATCCTGAGCGCTATTTTGCTTTTCTTTTAGAAAAAGATTTCCGGCAAAACTCTGTAGTTGAGGCGGCAATTTAGAAACGGCTGATTCCACTACGTTGTTGCGAAGCAAAGGAACAAAATTCTGCCGTATGTACCGCGCGCGATTTTCGATTCTCCCTGACAGCTCGTTTGCCTTTGCCTGCAAGCCGGCTTTTTGCTTCTGCAAAAGTTCCAATGAAGTTAATTTTTTCGGTTGCATAGTTAATTCTTATGAAACAGACGATTCGTTTTCCGGTTCGGGATTCATCAGATCTTTCAAAAATAAATTCTGCAAGCCGTTAAAGATGCCCTTGCGGAAAATTAATATCATAATTAGAACCAGTACATAAAAGAAACTGATAATAGCAAATCCGCCTGCGATACTGCTTATCCATTTCCCAATGAGAAATCCCAGCGCAAGAAAGGCAAACAAAAAAGCAAAAAACAAAAGATTAATAATGATAATGCCATAAATCAGAAACGAACCGACAACTGCCGTTTTTTCAAAAATATGCAGTTGCAAGAGCTTTATTCTGACTTCGACCCACTCTTTTATCTCTGCTTTCAATGCAGATAGAAGCTCGCTCAAATTGTACCCCGAATCCATATTCATTAGGCGGATTCAATTTCAGCTTCCTCTTTTGAAATCGTATCGCGTATAGTCTTCTTGACGGATTCTACCGTCTTGTCTAATTCGTCAAGCCCCTGTTTCACAACTTTCCCCACACTTTTTTTGGCTTCATCCACCTTGTTTTTGATATCATCCGTCCATTCGGCTTTCTGTTCTTCACTGGAAGCGATGAACAAACCGAGCGCCGCACCAGCTAATAAGCCGACACCTAATCCGATAAATAAACCTGAATTTTTCATACGTATAATTGTTATAAATTAAAAACATACAAATATACAAACTTTTATTTGGAAAGTTCAAAAAAAATTGTAATTTTGCATTCGCTTTTTACAAATAAGCAGGTCCTATAGCTCAGTTGGTCAGAGCATCTGACTCATAATCAGGGGGTCCATGGTTCAAGCCCATGTGGGACCACTCACTTAAAATAAGGCACTTACAGATTAATTTTGTAAGTGCTTTTTTCTTTTAGTGGCAACAAAGTGAATAACAAGTTGCATCTATCTATAGTCGGATAAAACAGCTATCTTTGTTTAACAATATCTTTTATTTAAAACGCACTTTTCATAGTGCGTTTTTAAATAAATTATGCACTTTTCATAGTGCAATAATAGGAAAAATTTTGATTATGATTTTTGATTACCTCTTCACCACCACTTTCTGAGTCGCCACTTTGTCCCTCCCATTATTAACCCAAACAAAATAGATACCGTCGGCGTAATCCATCTTAATATTTGCTTCCTTTTCTACGCGGTATTTATTCATAATGCGACCATATAAATCAATGATTTTTACTTCGGCGCTATAAGGGGTAATAATGGTTACAGATCCGTCGCTCTCCTTGTATATGCCTGTATTGGAAAGATTTACCGGAGGGATTTCATTTCCTCCGGATACTTTTTCCGTTACCCAGAACGTGCCGGATGTTTTGTCGGAATAAACGTAAGAATCGGGGACTGTGGCGTCAAAATTGAAATATTGATCCGTTTTCCAAGCCCCTTTCATGGTGAACGTGCAATCATATTGCCAGCCAAGCTGTATTCTTCCCGTGACGTCTGTCTTACTTCCCAACCGGCACAACCAGCCTCCTGATTGGTTGATGTACAAGCCTTTTATCTGCAAATTGTAGGTATCTGTTCCCTGAGGAATAAACGTGTAAATAAAACTGTCGTCGTTTTCTTTTAATTGGTTTAAGCAAAAATCGCCTTCCGTACTGTTCGGTTTATATTGCAGATACAAGCCGGAATAAAAATGTTTCAGGTAATATTTTCCATTTGCTGTAATATCCTCACAGGTTTCTACCGGCAAAGTGTTTTTTTTTGAGGCTTCAATACTCAATTCCGCTGCCGAAGCCCATGCTCTTCCTTCTACTTCCGAGAGCGCTACCAGCTTGAAAAAACGGGCTGTCGGTTTGGATGTTATGTTCACGGTCTGCACGCTGGAAGTATTCTGAAACTGACCTTTAACCGGCGTCGTCCAGTTTGTCAGATCCGTGCTGAAATAAAGCTCATAATCTTTTATCCGTCCGTTTGTTCCATCTTGCCTTGCTAAATAAGTAAATTGTTCCACTTGATATTCGTAAATCATATCGACCACTATTTCGTGCGGAGGTTGGGCTGTATAAGCCGACCACATGGTATGCCAATGGGTATTTACGTCTCCGTCGATAGCTTTATAGGCTTCTTCGCCGGGGTTCTGAGTTGAAAAACTTACAATTCGCCATTTTGATCTGTCGATATAGAGCATAAAATCTTTTGAAGTTATCATACTGTCATAAGCGCCGTCGGCTTTGCAATAAGCTTTGACTGTCGCTGCATCAAGCATTTCAAATGAACCTTCGTATAATTGAAATTCTCCGTCATTGATGCTGTAATAGATTTGAGCATTTGGAGTTGACGTTGTTAAATTGATTTTGCCTATACTGTCTCTTTCTATTTTTACGGGCAAACATACAGGCATTTCAACTCTTGCCTTTTCGGAAAGCTGTTCGTCGTCTAACTGACCGGCAAGCGGGAAAATCATAAAGTTAAAAAGCGTATAATCCGACCGCAGTTCATATTGAGGCATGACGTCCGATCCGCAACTCGCATTTCCCAATCCGCGCACACGGGCATTCAGCGAAATGATGGCGTTGGTGTTGAATGTCACCTGATAGGAATGTTTTACGCGGCTATTCTGGTTTGCATACAGTTCTTCCGGTTTGTAGCGGGTGGCGGAAGCCGACATTTTTTCGGGCGCGATAAATAGCAATCCCGCTCCCGAATCATCGCGAACGCTCATCCAGCGCACATCTTCCTTATTGCCCGTTTCCTGCGGATCTAAATATTTTTCCCATTGTTCGGAAACCGTGCTGTTGTAAACGCCTTCAAAACAGGCTTCTTTACGGTCGGCATAAGATTCCCAAGGTCCGCGCCCAAACCATGTCAATTTTTCAAAACCGGCGGGCATACTCAACCGGAAGCCCATTTCTGGAAGAATGGCGCCTTTCATACTCGGATCGATGGTCGAATTAACAAATATGGTTCCGTCATTCAATATCTTAAATGCCATTTGAGTAGAAAATGTATTTTGACGGTTGGTAAGCGCCGCGTATGAATTATTAATGACGAGATCGACAGCCTGATCGGTCTTCTTCACACCCCAAGTTCCCGCCGTTACATTCAACTTTCTGATTCCCGCATCATCCCAGCTTTGCGTTTGCGCTTTATCATTGTCGGTTGGAAGGCGGAAAACGTTCAATGCCAGCGGCTCGCTGATTAGTTGTTTGCCGTTTAATACGTAACTTGCCAGCGTTCCTGCCGATTTCGAGAAAACAATTGTAAAATTCGATCCGGCTACCGTTATATTATCCTGATTATCCTGAACATCTAATGCGCCGGTTTCAGGAGTTGAATACATTGGTTTTGTCGCTTTCTTCAGTTGAATTTGCTCGCTTGCCACTTCATAACCTGCGGAAGCCCACCAAGTATCCTCTTTCTGACAGGCGCTGAAACGGATAAAATATTCGGCTTCGGGTTTTGCATCGCTCGGCAAAGCGTCGATAGTCGCTTCTTTCGTTTCTCCGGCGGCAAGCGTCACGTCTAATTTTTCCCGCTTTAATTCTTTTCCTTCTTCCAATACGCTGTAATAGATGTCTAAATCGTCCGTTGATTTGAACGCTAATTTACTTTTTAACAGGAAAGTTTTGCCATCGTCCTTAACCGAAAAATCAATCGGCTGGTATATTTTTTTAGCATTGTAGGATTTTGCCGAAAGTGAAAAATCGGCGAAGATAACGCCATTACCGCAAAAAGAGCCGTCGTTTGGGTTATCGCCAAAATCGCCGCCATAAGCCCAATAGTATTGTCCGGGTTTTCCGGGTATTTCCATTTTAAAGGCTTGATCTTTCCAGTCCCAGATAAATTCGCCGGTCAGAGCGGGATAATTTTCATACAAGTTGAACATTTCACGCATATTCGCCTGAGCGTTTCCCATCGAGTGGCTGTTTTCGCATTGAATGTGCGGCTGCGGGTTGGATGCAGTCAGCCGCGATTCGCCAATGCTTTTTATATCGTTGTAATTGGCATACATCGTGCTGGTGACATCGCACCATTGGCTGTTTCCCTGATAGTGAGTCAGGCGGGTTTTATCCAGCGCTTTAATAGCCGTTGCCACAGATTGAAAATTATTGCCATCGCCCGATTCATTTCCAAACGACCACATAAAGATGCAGGGATAATTGCGCAGCCACATTACGTTATTCTGATTACGTTCTACCATCGGTTTCCTGAAAAGCTCGACGCTGGAAAGCCCTGTGTTGCCATGACATTCAAGGTTTGCTTCGGCTATTACATATAAACCATATTTGTCGCAAAGATCATAAAAATACGGATTATTCGGATAATGGGATGTGCGCACAGCATTAATATTCAACCGTTTCATCGTTTTCACATCCATTTCCATTTCTTCTTTAGAGATGGTGCGACCGTTGATTTCACTGAAGTCGTGACGGTTTACACCGTGAAACACCATGCGTTTGCCGTTTATTAACAGTTCTCCCTGCTTGCCGACTCCTATTTTCCTGAACCCGACTTTTCCGCCGCGGATGTCTATTGTGTTATCTCCGTCTTGCAATGTCAGTATCAAATCGTAAAGATAAGGACTTTCTGCGCTCCATTTTTGGGGATTGGTTACCGGAAAAGTAATTGTATTTGCTCCAATCCGGACTGATGAAAGTTCCTGCTGTGCAACAACAGCGTCGTTATCCATTATTTTTGCAGTAATTTTCCCATTGCTTAAAGCCGCTCCGGTCAATGTCATATCAACAGTTACAGTCGCATTTGCGAAATTATTATCCAAGTCGGTCTGGAAGAAGTAGTCCCGTATTTGCGTTTTGGGAGCCGACCAAAGGAATACATCGCGGGAAATCCCCGACAATCGCCAAAAATCCTGACATTCAAGAAAAGAACCGCTTGAAAAGCAATAGACCTGTACGGCAATAACATTGACGCCCGTTGTAAGGTAATCCGTAATTTTAAATTCCGCAGGCATAAACGAGTCTTCGGTATAACCTGCCTGCTGCCCGTTGATCCAAACATAATATGCGGAACCGGCTCCATTGAAGCGGACATAAACATCTCGCCCCTGCCAATCGTCAGGAACGGTAAATTCCCTGCGGTAACTGCCCACCGGATCTTTCATGTTATTGTTATATGTCCAATTGGAAGGACGGTCGCCCATAACGCTGTACGTGCTGGTATAAGTAAAGGGATATTGGGTATTTACATACAGAGGTTTATCCCAGTTTTTTCCGTTTCTTACGCCATAAACCTGCCAAACGGAAGGCACTTCAATATCGTCCCAACTACTTGTGTTGAAACCTGTTTCATAAAAATTTGCAGGCTTGGAAGCAGGATCCTTAGCCCAGTAAAATTTCCACGTGCCGTCGAGCGACAAATAGTAGGCAGATTCTTCAATACTTTTGGTTTGCAGCTCATTTTCGGTAGCAAAAGGAATACCCATCGTATGCGCATTTTCTTTATTTATTTGCGTTATCGAAACATCATCCCACGCGCCGTCCCAGCCGTCGAAAGCAAAAAGGGGCAATGCGCTTAATAAGGATACAAAAAAAGCGAGATAAAATTTAGTACTTTTCATTTTGTGTTATTTTATTTTTATTCATCATTTATGTTAGTTTGCGCCAGCTCATAATTCGTACTGCGCCCGCCTTGCTGTTCCTGTTGCAAAACGCCTTTTTCTATTAAATCTTTTATGTCGCGGACTGCTGTATCTTGCGAGCATTTACATATTTTCGCCCATTTTGACGATTGCAGTTTGCCCCGGAAATCGCCGTCAAGCAATTTATTCAGCATTTTTATTTGCCGGTCGTTGAATACTATCTTAGCGTTTCTTTTCCAAAAATCTACTTTATTTAATACGCTTTGTAATATTTTTTCAGAAGCCAGTATAGCGCTTTTTAAACAATTCAAAAACCAATCAAGCCAAACAGTTATATCGCTGTCTATGCTGTGTTGGGTTTTTTCAAGCGCTTCGTAATATTTTTTACGCTCTTTAAGAATTTGCGCCGACATACTGTAAAATCGCTGTTTGCTTTCATCGCTACGGGCAAGCAGCATATCGCTTATCGCCCTTGCTATACGTCCGTTGCCGTCATCGAAAGGGTGAATCGTAACAAACCACAAGTGAGCGATTGCCGCTTTGACAACGCTGTCTATCTTATCGTTCTTAAAATTCAGCCATTTCAAGAACTTGTCCATTTCGGGTTTGACTTTTTCAGCTACAACGGCTTCATAATGCACTTTTTCTTTGCCCATAGCGCCCGAAACCACCTGCATTTCTCCTTTTCGGTAACAGGCAACGTCTATTTTATAACCGCCGCTGTAACCGCTTGGAAAAAGCGCCGCGTGCCAGCCAAACATACGTTCTTCGGTAAGAGACAGTTCATATCTTTGCGTGGCATTGAGCATCATTTCAACAATGCCGTCTATATTTCTCGCCGAGGATACAAGCCCCGCTACCTCAATTCCCAGACGGCGGGCGATAGACGAACGAACTTGCGCCTGATTCAGCATCTCACCTTCTATTTCAGAAGATTTCAGAATATCAAGCGTGATAATTTCAAGTGTCGCCTCAGATTGAAAAACAAAACCTAACGCATCCATCTTGCCTAAAAGTCGTCCTTGCAAATTTCGTACCTGCGCTAATAGAACTGAAATTTGCTTGTCGTTCCAATTAAAATCAGTCCAATTTTCGTGTTGATAAATATACTTTGCCATGCCAATAAAATTTTCTGCAAAGATAAATATTTTGCGGCGAATATCCTACTTATTCTCCGCATTTTTTGCGTAGAATATCCTATTTATTCTCCGCATTTTTTGCGGCGAATATCCTACTTATTCTCCGCATAGCGCTAAGTAACTATTTATAAAACCATTCATTGATATTGCTTTTCAACCTTTCGGTTAATGCAGGGTCATTCAGTTTTCTTCCTATCATTTCACCCATAAATGCAGGATGATTGTTCCTGTGGCGGGAAACGCATAACAAATCAAAGAATCTGTTGCCTTCAAAAGCGGTTTCAGCAGCCAATTCATTTAATATTTGCGTTTCAACCCATTCTATAGAATCCTGTTGCGTCCCAAGATTCGGGATTACAAATATGCTTTGATCCCTGAAAATACCGTATCCTCTGCCTCGCGATGCCGTACCGACATTGTTATTAAATCTGTAATCGGTAAAATCCATATAAGATGGCAAATTTGCAACTTCTGTCGAATCTATCAGGCTTGGATTTATTATATTGTTTCTATTTAATCCATATTTCAGCGCCGCAAATGCAAAAGAAGGTTTTCCCATACGGTTAATTGCTTCTGCATAGCGTAGATAAAGATGCGGCTGCCTGTAAATAGGTATATCCCTCAGGTAAACGGGAGCTGTCAATAATTTATTATTCCAATTCTCCGGCGCATAACCGGTTACAGACGCATTGTTACGATATTTGGTAATAAACTCAGCATCGCCGGTTTGCATATAAGATTGAAAACAATCGCCAAATTCAGCGCCTTTAATTTTAATGCTGCCTCTTAAATCTCCTTCAAAATAAGCTGTTATAGCTCCGCCCTGCGCATCGGCATAAACATTTATTGCAGTTGACATATCGTTTACAAAGTTTTTTGCCGGAATCAGGCTCGCTTTATCGTTGTAGGTGATATTGACAAGATCGCTGCTCAGGTATTGAATTTGATTACTAAAAGCAATTTCAGAAATAAGTTCATTTGTATAAGATTTAAAGTGAGAAGAGTCGCAAGCATCGCCGGTAGCATTGGTATAGGTGTTGGTATATTGCTGGGAGATAATATAACGATTATTGAACATCAGCTTTTGATACATGGAAGCCGCTTCCTGATACTTGTTTTGATACAAATAAAGGTCGCCCAGCAACATTTGCACAGGGATTACCATTTGCGATGTCGCTTTATATTCCAAACTCCCATAGTCGATTTGCCGGACAGATTGATAAGGAAGCAAGTCTTTGATAAGTATATCTGCCAACTCGTCTATTCCTATAACCGGATAATTTGCCTGCGATTCTCCCAGACTTAAAATCGGGCGCTCAAAATAACTGACGCTGCCGAATATTTGAGCGAGTTGCCAGTAAGTCCACGCCCGTATGGTTTTAATTGCCGCATATTCGGGTATCATTACTTTATCCTGATTAATGGTAATATTTGTATCTACACGGGATATATAGTAATTGCAATTGTTAATGACGTTATAATAGTCGCGTTTATCCATGTAAATATTATCGGGAGAAGGATTAAATCCGGCGAGTTCTTTCAAAGCAACGGAAGCGTTATCGGTTGTGGTCATCAAATCGCCTCTGAGTTCTCCAAAAAGAATATACCGTTCGCCCACTTTCTGGAGTTGCGACAGAATACCAATAAAAGAATAAACCGAATCGTTGGGCGAATTTAATTTGTTTTCATTTTCAAACATCAGCCGGTCGGAATTTGTATCTAACATATTTTGGCATGCTCCCAATGCAAAAAGGAGAGCAAGTGCAAAAATGAAGTTTACCGTTTTAATTTTTAGTTTCATAACAAATGAATTATAAAGGTTTACAAGTTAATTTTGATACCCAGATTAAATGTCCGGGTTTGCGGCGTCAACCCAATGTCGATACCTTGATACAGTACGGAATTATTCATTGAAAACTCAGGATCGGAGCCTAAATATTTCGTGAAAGTATAAAGATTATTTACAGCTCCCCAAACGGAGATTTCCTGAAAATAACGACTGTTTAAGGGTAATTTATAGGATAACGACAGGGATTTGAAACGCATGAAAGAGGCGTCTTCTATCCAGCGGTCGGAAAACCGGGAATTACCCATCGGATCTCCATAAGTAGCGCGTGGAACGGAAGTAACCTGTCCATCCGCTACCCATCTGTTTAACATATTCGTAGATTGATTATATATATCGCTTCCCGCTTCCAGATTTGCACGGAAGGCATTATACGCCTGATTTCCATAAGAATAAGTAAACAAAGCGCCTAAGGTAAAACTTTTGTAAGTGAGATTAAAATTGAAGTTCCCATAAAAATCGGGATTTGGGTCGCCAATAACCGTTTTATCTTTATCGTCAATCACGCCGTCTTTATATAAATCTTCAAAATAGATGTCTCCTGCCTTGAAAGGGATTAAAGCTCCTGTTTCACTGCGGATAGACAGGTTTGCAGCTTTTGCCTGAGCATCGTCAATGAGGACGCCTTTTGTTTTATAGCCGTAAAATACGCCGGCAGGCAATCCTTCACGGGTCAGTACCTGCGCTCCGTAAATATCGGTGAGATATTCTCCATTGGCAAGCGAAGTAATTTTATTTTTGTAATGTCCGATAGATGCCCCAACATCCAATTTCCAATCTTTCTGATTGACTATTCGGGCATCGACAACGATTTCATATCCTTTATTTCCCAAGACGCCATCGTTACTCCAGTAATATTGAAGTCCTGCAACATCGTTCAGTTGTTTGCGCGTCAGCAGGTCTTTTGTCGTTGAAGAATAAAAATCGCCTTTTACGGATAATCGATTATTAAAAAGGCTCATGTCGATGCCTATCCTGCTCATGTCCGTAGTTTCCCATTTCAATTTTTCATTTCCAATGTTATTGAGAACAAGTCCGGTCGCATTTGTTAAAAACAGGATGGATGAAAAATAGGAACGGTTGGCATAATTCACAAGGTTGTCGTTTCCTGAAATGCTATAACCTAAACTGAGTTTCAAGAAGTTAATAAAATTGACGTCTTTCATGAATTTTTCCGAAGAAATCACCCAGCCCCCTGAAATAGAAGGAAACAAACCCCATGAAGCGCCTCCTAATTGAATGGCATTGTCAACTTGATTTCCAAAGCGGGAGGAGGCGTCCATCGACGCGGCGAAATTCAACAAATAGCGTTTTTTGAAATTATAATCCGCATTGATATACCACGACATGGAGCGCCAATTATCGTTCACTCCTGTGGAATATCGCAAATTTGATTGGGTGTTTGATAATTCGGTCATTTCGTCGGAACTTGCATTATGACCTTGCCCTAAATTTTCAGTATATGAATCCGACAAGAAGCGGAATCCTCCGGTAACTTGCAGAGCTTGAAAGTTATTCTTGATAATACTCCAATCCGCTTTGGTATCGGAAAAAATAGAATTTTGCGCTCCCATTGCTATTTTTACCACATTTTTCGAATAATCGTAAATAAATCCGGCATCGTTAATCAACGGAAGGTTAGGATTGTGGAAATATGATTTTTCACTCAGTTTATTCCATGAATAGGAAAACATGGAGCTTACTTTTACTTTATCTCCAAAAGTATAATTCGGCTGAAGATTCACATTGAAATAGTATTTTTTTGAGAATCCGATGCCATTGTTTATAATCGACATCGGGTTGCTTACTCCCAATTCGTCTTCTGCATTCAATTTATCACTGATAGAGCCGTTTCTATTGTAAATGTAAGGATAAAAAACAGGCGCTTTGATTAATGATAAAAAGATTGGCGAGGAAACGTCGTCGATACCGTCGTTGAAAACATTATTGACTGTTTGGGAAAAACTGATACCCAGCGGAAGCTTTAAGCGGGCTGTCAGGTTCACATCAGAATTAAATCTGATATTCAGCCGGTTAAAACCTGTTTTTTCAATATTACCGTCACTTGTGCTATAACCCAGCATGAAAGCGTTTAATGCCACATCGTCTCCACCGGTTACGCTTATTCCATAATTCTGAGTGAGAGCGCCTTTATTTATTAATCCCAGCCAGTCGGTATCATTATGGTAATCTTTGTAATTGACCCATGAAGGATCGTCATTCAGAAAGTTATATTTATCGAGGTATGATGCGTTGTCGTATTTACCCTGCAAAATATCCGAAGCATAAATCCGGTATTGTCCGGCATTCATCATTGGTATGGATTTTATCGGGGAGCGGTATCCCACAGACATATATACCGATATATCCGTCGCCATTGTATGCGCTCTTTTGGTATCAATCAGGATGACTCCGTTTGCGCCTTTGCTTCCATACAAAGAAGTTCCGTCTTTTAAGACTGTTATTTTTTCTATATCTTTAGGATCGAGTAAAGCCAGCGGATTGTTGAAAAATCCTTCCATGATAGACGACATGTCGCTGTAGGACTGACTGATGATTCCGTCTATTACAATTAACGGCTGAGCTGTCGCGTTCAAAGAGTTTAATCCCCTGACGAAAAAGGAAGAGCCGTTTCCTGCAACTCCCGAATGGGATATAGCCCGTATTTGTCCGCCCAGACGGGATGTAATATCTTCATCAATACTCAGAATTTCTTTAGAAAAATCGGAAACCGAAGCAATCCCTTTGGTTGATAGAATGTTATCATCGTAAAATGAAGTCGCTTGCGTTTTTCCCATCATTTGAATCTCAATTTCAGTACGACCTTTTAAAGCGACCAACTGATCCTGATATCCGGGAGCATCGACAAAAAATAACGCATCTTTGTATGGCACATCTATTTGAAATGCGCCATCTTCGCTTGTCATTGCCGTTATTCGGGTTCCGATAACAGAGATTCTTGTTCCTGCAAAACCTTTTTTAGAAGAATCGACGACCTTTCCCGTAACTTTATATGTTGCGGAAACCGGCAAAGAATCCTGCGTTTGACCAATAACAGGCATAATGAATGTTGCAAATATAAATATGCAGATCAATCTCAATACAGAATGACGTTTATCCTTGTTGTAAAAATATTTTTGTTTCATCAGCATCTCCTTAATTATTTTGTATTGGTTCGAATATAATATCATCAATGGAAAATCTTCGTGAATAGAGCGTACTTGTAACCTGTTGCGTTGTGACATTCGACCGGATTGTCAGCGTTGTTGTCGTAACAAGAGTTTCCGGCTTATTTTGCGGGTTCATATACCAAAGTTGATCGACATAATTGGAAACGGGAAATTCAAATTCACTGAATATCTTCATCCTCATTTTCTGTGTGCCGCTGGTAGTATATTGGGGCGAATTGGAAGCCGTCGCCGTTTTCGTAGTCCCGTCGCTACCCATGTACGCCAGATTGAAAGCAAGCATGGTGCTGTCGTTGTAAAATACATTGTTGTTGTCAATTGAAGGTATTATGTCAACGTATATGTTGTATTTACAGGAAAGGACATCCGGAATTGAAAATGTAACGGAAGCTTGAGACGACGAATTTGTAGGCGTTATTAAAATATACCTGCCTCCGCTTATATCCTGTATCGGACTGTTCATTGTAAGCGTGCGTGAGGAAATACTTGTATTGGCTCCGGTTACGCGCCCGTCGGTGTATTCCGCTTCTATTGATATGGGCGGATTCCATGTTTCCACGTTGTTAAGGCGAAGGTCGCCGGTCAAGTATATCAAGCCATTGGAAGCGGTTGTTTTTTCACTTCCGGCGAATAAATCTTTCACGTTGTGAATAACTACCTTTTGTCCTGAATTATAGAACTTAAAATTAGTATATGTTGAAACCAAAGAATCAGCGGCGGAAGGATCCTGAATGCTTCCCTTGAAAATAAGATTATTTATAATAGCGAGCGAAGTTTGAATCCTGCTGACAGAATCGGCGTAATTCGCATTTTTGTTATAGACTGTGAAATAAGGGGCGATTCTTTCATAAGCCGCTTCCCATGCCTGATTGGTCGGAACGAGTATGGTATAAATAGAATCTTCGTTATTAATTGCGCCTAATCCCATGCTGGGGTATTCAAACAAGCGATTATACGGAGTTGTTATACTGTCGTAAATAATCAATCCGTCTATATTGTCGATAGGAATACTCAATGCTTCATCAAATTTATTTTCCTGAAATTGAGAGATAAAATTGAAAATTGAGGATGTATTTTCATTTGTACTAATAAATTCATACAAATTATTGTAGTAAGGAATAAGCCCGCCGGTAGTGTGCAAAAGCCCGTTATTTGCAATTATATTCTTGTCAACCAGCGATATGCCTCCAAAGTTTATTCCGCCGTCAGATGAATAGAAATAAATCTTTTTATTAATCATACGGATGGATTTTCCTAAAGGAGTGGATGTCGGATTATTGAATCGCGCTATTTGATTTTCAACAATTATACGCGCCTGTACGGAATCAATAGCGTTTGGATCGACCGATGATAAACTTTCATTGTCAGGAGCCCAAACGGTATAAGTTTGAGAAGCGGACAGTATTTTATCATATCCCGAAATCTCTATTAATTTGGCGAATTTGGATAGTTGGTCGTTCTGCTTTATTAATTCATATAAATTGGAATTTGACGAAAATGCCGCATCGTCGTAATGGCTGTTCCAATTATCTCTGCATGAGAACAGAAAAGCGCAGACCGTCAAAACAATGAATATTGAACTATATTTGATTATGTATTTCATTTTTCTTTGTTTTATTTAAAAATTAATCAATACCTTCTATGTCGAGATAGCTCACCGGCACATATTCGAGGTAGTCCAAATGGAATGGCGCCATTTCCCTTTCCACATTTTTCACCCTGAAATAGTGAGGAGCGTAATCCTGAAATGTGAATGTTCCAAGTATAATCCGCAAATTCTGCGATACTTGCCGGAGATTTTCGCCTCCATTCGCAAGGGAGAAGACAGAGTTTGGTCCTTTCATATATCCCAGATTTCTCATCATCTTGTCATTTTCAACGCCATTGTCGGAGGTAGCGGCATCGGCAACCCAGCCGACATCCGGACTGGATCCCATTTTCGATAAATCCTTAGGGATTCCGATAATTTGGTTGTCGATAAATATTTGCGCAATACCGCGCCAAGATTCCGCCATATATCCCAAACGGATTTCATACGTTCCGGGAGGAACAGGAGGCATTCTCAAAGTAAAGTCATACCACCCGTAGATTAGAATCTCGTCCGCTTGATAATCGTGATAATAATTAGAAGCAATCATCCTGAGAACCGACGCATCGTTCATCACATAATAGGGTTCGCAGTAATCGGTTGTAATCGACATCCGGTTGTTATCCATATTTTGCCAGCGAATATTGTTGTTGGTCAATTGCGGCGGAATAGCGTAAGCGTCGAAACGAATGCGTTTGTTCAGCACATCGTTTTGCATCGCATTTTCATCATATACCAATATATTTTTCAACGCATGAGCAAAACCGTTTATGGCGTCGAGATTACTTGCGCTTTCATCAATCGCCACATACGATCCGTCTTTTTGCGTGTTGATTTGGTTTCCGCTTTTTATTTCCATTATGCGAAGATACAACATTGTTTCGTAGTATTCATATTTTTTGTCTCCTGCATTAGGCGATGTGCAAGGACCGGAGTAAACAAGCGAATTGGTGGACATTTGCCTGTCTAAAATATGGTAAGAGATAAATTTATTCAGCGGATTATTTCTGCTTGTATAATCGTCCATATCTTCCGTTCCATAATATTTTGAGGCAAAAGCAACCAATTGGTCTAAAGTTTCAATTCCAGCCGCTTTAAATACATCGTCGGTTTCTGCAAATACAGTGTAGCCGTATTTCTTTTTATCGGGTACCGTATAAGATTGGGAAGTTCCTCCCTCGTCAGTTATATAAGTAATCCCGCCGGGGAAAGGATTATGATAAGTTTCATCATATATCAACTGAATCGAATCCTGCATATTTGTTAATTCAAACGCTTTGGAAAACAAACTGAAATTGCCGTGACTTTGTAAGACTGCATCCAGATAGATGACGGAAGGTTCAACCACTCTGTCCACAATATGTACGATGCCATTGTGCACCTTGTTGTCTTTACTGATTATGAGCGAATTTTTATCTACGTATATCAATTGCGCGCCGGGAGAAGTTCCGTAAGAAATAACAATGTATCTGTCGTTCATGCTCGTTTCCGGCAGGGCGCCTTCCTGAAACAGCAATGAAGTATATTCGGTAACGATTCCTTTGATTACATGGTTGTAAACGATCGTTTTTTTATCATCCAAAGTCAAATCATCATACGTGATTCCTTTTTCTTGAAAATAAATGGCAAAAGCCGAATCCGTAGGCGCAAAGCAAGTATAATGACCGTAAGTAGAAAGTAAAGAATAAGTATCGGTTTCATTTATAATCTTGCTGAATATCGAACATTCAGGGTTTTTTTCACAAAATGAAGCGACAGTTTCTCCCGTGAAAGTGTAAAAAGAGTCGCTGGTAATCTTGTCGCTGTTGCAGGAAAAAACAGCAAAAAACAGCGACAGAAAGAATATCCTGCCAACTATTTGTTTATTTGTATTGAAAAATAAATTTCTTCTCATGACTCATTTACTTTAATTTGGTTGAACTTCGGAAGATATTTTATAAAAAGGATTCTGTTTAAGTAAATAATTTACTTTTAGCTCCTGGTCGTTAATAGGCATATACAGCGCATTGATGTCGGACAGATTACTTTTTATGGTCGCCTGATCCAATCCGTTGTATTTTCTCATCAAATATTTGGTGACAATTACATCAATATTATTCTCTCGGTTGATTCTTCTCAACAAGTCGAAATAGCGTTTTCCTTCAAACAGGAACTCTCTTTGGCGTTCATCGAAAACCAAATCACGCATCAACGCTTGGGAATTGTATGAGCTGTAAACTAAGGGCGTAGCGCTATTCGGATTCGCCCTGTTCCATGTTTTGCTCACCAAATCGAATGCGGCAGACAGGTTGCTGTCTCCTCCAAGTTCCACAAGCGCTTCCGCTTTCATTAAATAAATATCGGGAAGACGATAGACAATCCAGTTGGAGGACGTATATTGTTGATTTGAATAATCAGTTGAAACAGCATTTCCATTGGGATTATCAGTCCTGATAGCTAAATATTTTTTGATAGGGAAAAGCTGGTTGTTGAAATCCGGTAAAAAAGCGTCTTTTCCACGAAGATCGACGGGTATTTTGTTGTAACCGAAAGTTAAATATCTGGGGAATAGAACGCCCGGCGTTATCAAATCAAAAGCGGATAACTGTTGCTGTTTCCCGTTGCCTTCGGTAGTTCCGTACATCCCATTTACGGCGTAGTTCAGAAAGTTGTTGGAATTTAAGAACTGCAATTCAAATATGCTCTCGGTTGAATTTCCGTAAATAAAAACGTCTGCATTATATACCTTTGAATCTTCCAGCGTGAAAACTACGTTATTATCATTGAGCGCCTCATCGCAATATTTTATGCAATTATTATAATCGTTTTTCCATAAATACATATCTGCCAGAAGCGCACGGATTGCATTCCGGGTGATGCGTCCTTTGGAAGAATATACATCGTTTTCCCAAAATGAAGGCGCTTGGTTTTCACAACCTTCGAGGTCTTGAATAAGGAAATTCAATACGTCTTCAGGCGACGATTGAGGTATTACAAGCGGCTGTTTATCGTCATCATACGGGGTTTCAATCAGAGGAATATCCCTGAATGTGCGAACCAGCGTAAAATAACAAAACGCCCTGATTCCTTTCGCTTCGGCAATATACGCCTGCAATTGTCCTTCGGTAAAATTAGGATCGTTGTCCTTGGCAAGCGGCGCATATTTTATGACATTGTTGCAATTGTTTATAACGGAATAAAAATCGTTCCATTTAGTATATTCGTTGGAAGGAAGCAGTTTTGTCTGTAAAATATCGCTGATACTTTGACCTACGGTTCTTCCTTGAATTACATTGTCGGATCTTACTTCGCCCCATACAATTAGCCGCTCAACAAAAGCTTGCTCGATCATCCCCCTGTAACATGCGCCGATAGCGCTTTTCACATCATTTTCGTTTTTCCAGAAATCTTCAAAAATCAGCTCCGATTTAGGACGAATATCAAAGAATTTGTCGAAACTGTTACAGGAAAAAAGTCCGGTCAGAAGAGGCAATATCAATAAAATTATATATCTTTTCATGTTCATTTGTTTTTAAAAACCAACAGTTACGCCTAAAGTAAAATATTGTGGACGGGGAGTCATGTTATTGTCGATAACCAATCCGATATTTTGCGTTAAGTTTGAAGGGGATATTTCAGGATCCACGCCCGTATATTTGGTGAATGTGAAAATGTTATTTAATGTCAGATATAAATTAAGCTGACTTAAAAGGAACGACTTAATTAATTTCTGATCGAATCCGTAGTTGAATGTCAGGTATTTGAAACGAAGGAAAGAACCGTCTTCCACAAACCTGTCGCTTCCAAGAAAATTATATCCCGCCTGATACAAAGCGCGGGGAATCTGAGTTACATCGCCGTTCTGACGCCACCGCCAGTTAGTAGCAATAGATTGATTATCATTGGTGTACATACTTTCAGCATTCATTCTTGCCGCGTTTATGATTTTATTGCCGTAGCGAAATGTGAAAAATGCGTTGACGGAAAAGTTTTTGTACTTGAATGTAGCTCCAAAACCTCCATTTAGTTTAGGATTACAATTTCCCAAATAAACAATGTCCAATTCATCTATCGTTCCATCGTGATTTATATCTTCATACATCGCATCGCCTCCCCTGAAAACTGCATTATTTCCGAACATGCCGTATGCAAAAGTCATGGGGATAGGATTGCCTCTTGAATCTAAAATAACATTACCATGTGCGTCTGTGGCTACCGGACTTGTGCCTTGTCTGCCCTGCACATATTTGTCGTACTGGTAAACGCCCAGATATTTAAAGCCATAGATCGAACCGAATGAGTTCCCTTCCTGAATACGCGTCAGATAACTGTCTTTGCCGTTTTGATAGTTAAAGTCCTTATTGTAGGCATTTAATATGGACGGCGACAATGATATTATTCTATTGGTATAATTCGACAAGTTGAAATTAATATCAAAAGTGCAGCCGCCTGCTTTTATCATGTTATTGGTAGAAAAATTAAATTCCCAGCCTTGGTTTCCCATACTTCCTGCATTGATATAAGCTAATTTGCTGAATCCGGATGAAGTGGGAATATCAATATCGGGGAATAACAGATCGTCGGTTCTTCTGTAATACACATTAGCGTCGATCAGGTATTTATTGTCAAATAACTGTAAGTCGAAACCTAAATTATATGATGAATTTTTCTCCCATCTCAAGTCGGATAATTTAAATGAACTTGCTTTAATGGTTGGTATATTGATATAGTTTCCATTTACATTAGATCCCCAATCTCCACTGTAGCGGCTGAAATAAAGATATTCTTTATCGGGTTGGGTTCCGGTAACGCCCCATCCTGCGCGAATGCCTAACTCGCTCAGCCACGATGCCGCCGGTTTCATAAACGGTTCGTCGGAAATAATATATTTTCCGGAAACGCCGGGAAAGTTGCCCCAACGCCTGTCATATCCGAAGCGCGTGCTTCCTTCTCTCCTGAACGTCAAATCAAGGATATACCGCTCGCGCAACGCATAGTGCATTCTTCCTGTAAATGCCATAGAACGCCATTGACCTTGTCCGCTGTTAAATGTTGCATCAGAACCCGGCGTGGCAGGACTTGTTATGTTTCCTTCCGGCAAGCCGTATCTTTCAAGTTCCACAAATTGGGAATTTCCTGCAGTAAGTTGAAATCCGCCATACAGTATCAGCGATTGGTTTTCTAATTTAGGAGTCCAGGTAAGACTATGCTCAGTTGTAGTCGTAAGTCCTTCCGATTCATTATAGTATCCATCATTAACCGACCTGTCCTGCCAACCTTTGGATGAAAGTTCGCTGGGCAGAAATCGCGTTTGTTTTTGACTTTCTATGTCGAAAGAAACAAGTCCGTTATACGTCAAACGAGACGCTTCAGGGTCTAAAATATCGTATTGCAGCCGGAGCGTAGGAATTGCCTCAATATTCTTGGAATTATTAGCGGCGAGTTTTGCCAAAGCGACAGGATTGTATAAATCGCGTTGAGAAGGATCAAGCGAAGAATTTTGAAGGATTGTATAAAATTCACCCGTATCGTTTCCATTTATATCTTTCCTGTAAACCGAAACATTGGGCATTTTCTTATATGCAATACCCAACAAATTATCATAATTCATAGCATTATTTGTATAGGTAAAGAGAAAATCAGACGTAAATTTAATCCTGCTTGAAACAAGATAGTCAACATTGGAATTGCCTGAGATACGTTTCAGATTTTGTTCAATAACCGTTCCCGATTCCTGATAATAACCGAGCGAGGTGCGGAAGCGGGCTTTGTCGCCTCCTCCGCTGATAGAAAGGTTGTGGTCGTGAGCTATCCCATATTGCGTAACTTCTTTTACCCAATCGGTATTGTTATTAAAATTTTGATATTCGGAAAATGTCGGGTCATAATTAAGTTCGGGAATATTGGCGTCGTTTTCATTTTGATTCGGATTAAAATATTCCTGTTTCATTAACATGGTATAGTCGTTTCCATTCAGCATCTTTAATCCTTTAGGCTGCATTTTTCCAGATAACCTGTAGAGGTATTGAAGTCGGAGCGGTCCTTTCACGCCTCTTTTCGTTTTGATAGCGATAACTCCGTTTGCGCCTTTTGAACCCCATATAGCGGCGGAGGCTCCATCTTTTAATACCGTAATTTCTTCAATATCATTCGGATTGATATTGAGAAGATTGGCGAAATCCTCCTGATTGGCGTTGGCGTAATCGAAAGAAGAACTGATATTGTTTTCATACGGCACATCATTCAAAACGATCAACGGGGTGGAATTAGCGGTAATAGAAGTTATTCCTCTGATACGCATGGAAGAACCTGCGCCAAGGTCTCCCGAATTTTCTACAATGTCCAAGCCTGCAATACGACCCTGTAAAGCGTCGTCGATAGAAGCAACCGATAAACCTTCAAATGCTTTTGCATTTATCTTTTGAACGGCGCCGGATATTTCTCTTTCAGGGATAGTGATTGTACCGTCGGAGTGCGTGGGTTTAGCCTGAACAACCACCTCAGCCAATTGAGTGTTTTCTTCTAATTTTATATCAAATGTTCGTTTTGAACCGATGGTCATTGTAGCGGTTTTAAATCCGACATAAGCAAACCGGATAGAATTTGACGGCTTTTTTATCTGGAAAGAAAAGTTTCCGCTAAAGTCGGTTGTTGTTGCGGAAATTGTACGGTTGTTTCCATCAACTTCCAATACGTTGACTCCGGGCAGCTCTCCTCCGTCAGCTTTAGAACAAACCTTGCCGCTAACGATTATTTGATCTGCCTGAGACCATGCAATCAAAGGAAAACAGAAAAGTAAAAACAGAAATATATAGTTCGTTTTATTCATATATCAATTTTATTATCTACTTTATTCAAATTTTAAAGCATTGTCAATTAAATGTATAACAGCCCGTGAAGATGAAATAATGCTGTTTGCGCTGTTATAATTAGCATTATTAACGATATAATCGCGGGTCATTAAATTATATAATCCTTCTGTTTTTATCACATTGGCGGTTTTACCCGATCCTTCGCATGTGATATTCAAATTTGTTCCGTCGCTGTTAAGAATCAATCTGTAAAACTTTCCGGTGTCGTCATTTATTGCTGCGGTTTCATATCGCATATTTGAAATGGGGTTGCCGGAAATAAATATAGAATTATCCATGAAGTGATACCTCAAAAATTTCAGAAGATACAAGGTCTCTTCCTTTTTTAATACAGGATCGTCCTGGTTTGCAATTTCATCCCAGGTGAACAGTTTCGGGTCATTTTGAAATGCTGCGTCTAAAGCTTCTTTGGTCGGCACAAACACTGTGTAGCGGAAATTGTTGAATGAGTTGACCACTAATCCCAGACCGCTGCTTGCCCCAACGATTTTCATATCGAAAATTGAAGCCACATCTTTATCATTAACAAAATATTCCGACACGCGCTCGTCGCCGTTTAACAAATCAAAAAACGCTTTGTATTCTTCGTGTTCTCCCAAAACCGTATATACGGATTTTATAGGATCCTGTAAGATTTTATCGGTGTAATAAGAGCGTCCGTTATCTGAATCGTATATGCTTTTCAAACCTGAAACGCTGTTAGTTACTACTTCGGCGGGAGCAACTCCGAGTTCAATGTCGCCGCCTCCCGTTATATTAACATTATCGCCGCTTCCGCTGACTTTCAATGTAGCGCCTGATTTTGTCATGGCATAATTCGTGTGACCGTCGTTGATGTATCCCGACATGTAATCGCCTTCTTTTTCACCAACAACAATGTGCATGTCAACGATGTCGTTCAGGCGGTTCTGGATGATAGTCTGGTCGGTTACTTGCCTCAACAATGCGGCTTTTTCTCCGTTGCCATCTACGCTATACACATAAGCGAAAACTATATCGTTGAATGCGTCATATTTAAAAGACCAGATTTCTCTGTAACTGACGCCTTTAGCCCAAGCCACAGGGTCTCTGTAGGAATCAAATGCATCATCTGTCGGAACAATGAGGTTATACATGTTTTCCATAGACCGGAGGTAGAGGTAAAACTTCATTGTCTTGTTTTGAATAGCCCAATTCATAATTTGAGTGTTGGCGCTAATCAAAGTAGGACCATAAACGCATTGGAAATCAATAGGAGGAAAAACTTTGTTTGTGACATACACAACGCCATTACAACCGATATAAGATTTTATGAGATTGCTTTCCGAAATGCCCATTGCATAACTTGTTTCATCCAGCAGTGTAGTCCATGAATGAGGCATTGAAGTAACAAACGATTTTTTCTGATGATTCTTTAAAAAGATGGCTAATATACTTGTCGGCACATCTTCCCATCTTCCGTAGGCTTCTTCCAGAAATCTGCCTTTGGGTCCGGAAAAATATTCCGTCATGGCGTCATTGGTGGGAACAAACATTGCTCCCATATCGTCCTGTATAGTAAAGCTCGGCGAATAACCGTTGTTGGTCGGATCGTAATACAATAAGCCATAATTTGTTAAAGTATTGCCTTGAGGGTCTGATATCGCCGTCTCTTCATTAAAATACGCTTTTACAAAAATAGAATCGGCATTAGGCAAAAGCGGATGTAAAGCAGACGAGCCGTCGTAAAATTCATGCACTTTTTTTGTTACCTCGTCACTGTAATAAGGCGCGCAAAATTTATTCAGCAGCATATTAAAAATACTGATATTGCTATCGTCATGTATAATTTTAGTCATATTTTTAGCCGGCAGCAACACATCTTCCATGACGTGGATGTATCCGTTTTTGCAGATTATATCTTTTTGCGATACGCGGTCGCCATTTATATAAATGTCTCCCGCATTATATTCTTTCCCGTTGTGTATTAAGTAAAAATCGCGGTCTGTCATCCCTCTGGTTTGCATAAATTCGGGCGTAAAGTGTACCATAGGTATTACGTTATCATTGTCAACCATGTAAATACCTTTATCCTTATAATAGCTCCAATAATCATTTTGAAATAAAACCGGATCATTGATAAGTGGAACAGAATCCATGTATGTATTTGCCGTAGCGTGCCGGACTGCAAGACCTTCCCCCATACCGCTACCGTTACCGGATGTATTTGACAACATTCCCGACAGGTATGCCATATTAATCATACTTGTATTTAATAGCATTCTTTTTTGTTGAAGCGTTAAGCCATCGTATGATCTGGCGTAAACGCCGCTTGCAAAAAAGCGTTCAAAGGCTTCATCCTTAGCGGGGAAAACAGTTTTACTTCCTGTTTTTTGCAATACGTCTTTGTAATCAAGATCATTGATTAATCTCAAATAATAAGTAAAATTTCCATCACTTTCGAGATAATCATAAATACTCGCCCCTAAAAATCCGGGTTCTTCTTTATCGTATATATAAGTATCCCTGCAGGAAGTCAGCAGTAAACCGTTTAGCGCCGCTGAAACAATCAGAAAAGTGAGAAATATGCGTTTTAAATTTAATTGTACCAACATCAGAATATTTAAGTTTTTTTTTAATTATTTAAAGGTAATGCAAAGTTAATATATTGTAAAAAAAGTAAAGGTATGCTTTTGGGACAAATGCGTTCAAATTATCTGACATTGCATTTTTTGAGGATAAAACGGCGCTAAATTTCGTTATCTTTGCATCATAAATAAATTTTTATAAAAAAACTATATGAATCTGAAAAATTTTCTTTACAAAAGTATGATGGCAGCCGGCGTGTTTTTAGCGGCTTCTATTATCAATGAATCAAAAGCGTCTAATCTTTTTTTTCCGGATAACATTACATTAGTTAAAGATAAAACAGAAGTTTACGTTTCTCAACGTCCTGCCGAGAACGACCGTCTTTTCCGGTCGGAAGCCGTTGAGAAAAAGATTCAGGAAGTTTGCAAGCTCTTGAAAAATGTCCGCTTAGCGTGGCTGTTTTCCAATTGTTTCCCGAATACGCTTGATACGACCGTTCACTACCGCGTTTTGGACGGAGGAGAAGACGATACTTTCGTATATACCGGCGACATCCACGCCATGTGGTTGCGCGATTCTGGCGCTCAGGTATATCCTTATATACAATTAGCTAATCAGGATGAAAAATTGAGGAAAATGCTTGCCGGCGTCATTCGCCGTCAGACTAAATGTATTCTGTTAGACCCGTATGCTAATGCGTTCAACGATGGCGCTGTCGGCGGCGAGTGGCAAACCGATTATACGGATATGAAACCCGAATTGCACGAGCGCAAATGGGAAATTGATTCGCTTTGCTATCCTATTCGTTTGGCTTATGAATATTGGAAGGCGACAGGCGATACAAGCGTTTTCACCGATGAGTGGATGCAAGCGATTGCATTGACTGTAAAGACGTTCCGTGATCAACAACGGAAAGAAAATTCAGGTTCTTATCATTTTCAACGGAAAACGCCTCGCGCCTCGGATACCATGTTGAACGACGGTTGGGGAAGTCCCGTAAATCCGGTTGGACTGATTGCTTCGGCTTTTCGCCCTTCGGACGATGCATGCACTTTTCTGTTTTTAGTTCCTTCCAACTTTTTTGCCGTCGCTTCTTTGCGTAAAGCGGCTGAAATACTTACGACTGTGAAGGACAATTCAGCTTTGGCGAAAGAATGTACGGATCTGGCTTCGGAAGTAGAAAACGCTTTGCATAAATACGCTGTTTGCGATCATCCCGAATTTGGGAAAATATATGCGTATGAAGTGGATGGATTCGGCAGCAGGGTGTTGATGGACGACGCGAATGTACCAAGCTTATTGGCAATGGCTTACTTGGACGATGCAAATATCGGCGACCCGATTTATCAAAATACCCGCCGCTTTGTATGGAGCGAAAATAATCCTTATTTTTTCAAGGGGAAAGCCGGCGAAGGCATTGGAGGTCCGCATATCGGATACGATATGGTATGGCCGATGAGTATCATGATGAAAGCGTTTACCAGTCAAGACGATGCTGAAATCAAGACTTGCGTAAAGATGTTGATGGATACTGACGCCAATACCGGATTTATGCACGAAACTTTTAATAAAGACAATCCTGAAAAATTTACAAGGAAATGGTTCGCTTGGCAAAACACTTTATTTGGCGAATTGATTCTTTCGTTAATTGATAAGGGAAAATTGGATTTATTGAATAGCATTGAGTAATAAAGCAAAAACTTTTTACCGCTATTTAATCTCTATCGGATTTTTTACTTTTTCATTTAATAAAGCGATAGCCAATACTTCTTGAATATCATCGACATAATGAAATTGAAGCCCTTTCAGGTATAAGGCGTTGATTTCTTCAATATTCCTTTTGTTCTCCTTACTCAAAATAATATCTTTTATTCCTGCCCTTTTGGCTGCTAAGATTTTTTCTTTGATGCCGCCTACGGGAAGCACTTTGCCGCGGAGCGTCATCTCGCCGGTCATGGCTATGTTGGCTTTGACTTTTCGCTGCGTGAAAGCTGATACGAGGGAAGTCGTCATCGTGATTCCGGCGCTGGGTCCGTCTTTGGGAATAGCTCCTTCCGGAACGTGGATGTGAACGTTCCAATTTTCAAAAACGTCTTCCGGAATGCCAAAGAGTGGCGCATGCGCTTTGAGATATTCTAATGCCAAAACTGCAGATTCTTTCATGACATCGCCCAGATTTCCTGTCAGCGTTAATTTAGCTCCTTTGCCTTTACTTATACTGGTTTCAACGAAAAGGATTTCTCCTCCGGCGGCTGTCCATGCCAGACCGGTGACTACTCCGGCGTATTCGTTTCCCTGATACCGGTCTTTTGTATATTCTACTGCTCCTAAATAATCATACAAATCATTTGCTTCCAATCGTTTGGGATAATCTTTCTTTTCTGCGATTGCTCTTGCAATTTTCCGCATGATTTTGGCTATCCGCTTGTTTAATTCTCTGACTCCCGATTCGCGCGTATAGGATTCAATGATTGCCTCAAGCGCTTTTTTAGAAATATCGAATTTTTCTTTGGGAATACCGTGTACTTCCAATTGATTGGGAACTAAGTGCCGCAGGGCGATATCCACTTTTTCTTCCAGAATATAACCGCTGACTTCAATCAGTTCCATTCTGTCCAATAAAGGCTGGGAAACCGTATTCAAAGCGTTAGCCGTTGCAATGAAAAGAACTTTTGACAAATCGAAATCAATATCTAAATAATTATCGTGAAAAGCGGAATTTTGTTCGGGGTCAAGCACTTCCAATAAAGCGGCGGCGGGGTCTCCGTTGTAATCCTTTCCTATTTTGTCAATTTCATCAAGGATAATAACAGGGTTTGAAGAGCCGGCTTTCTGGATATTGTACATGATGCGTCCGGGCATAGCGCCGATATACGTTCGCCGGTGTCCGCGTATTTCCGCTTCATCATGCAAACCGCCCAGCGACATTCTGACATATTTGCGATTCAGAGCCTCTGCAACTGATTTTCCCAAAGACGTTTTGCCGACTCCCGGAGGACCGTACAGGCAAATAATCGGCGATTTCATGTCGCCTTTCAGTTTTAATACGGCTAAATGCTCAATGATTCGCTCTTTCACCTTTTCCAATCCGAAATGGTCTTTGTCCAAGATTTTTCTTGCGCGCGTCAGGTTGAAATTATCTTTGGTATAACTGTTCCAAGGGAGAGAAATAAGAACCTGAATATACGACATTTGCGTAGAATAATCCGGAGAATGCGGATGCAAGCGTTCTAATTTTTGCAATTCATTTTCAAACAATTTCCGCTGCTCGGCGGTAAAATTGGTCTTTGCCGCTTTATCCTTAATTTCTTTGATTTCAATATCGTGAATGTTTCCGCCCAGCGCTTCCTGAATATTTTTCATCTCCTGCTGCAGGAAATATTCGCGTTGCTGTTTATCAATATCGACTTGCGTTTTCCGGCGGATAGAAGCTTTAATATCCAGCAATTGAACATCGTGGTCAATTAAAGTCAGAAGTTTATTTAAGCGTTCCTTCACATCGTCGGTGGCAATGACATCCTGCTTTTGTTCAGCCGTTGCTTCTACGGTCGAAAAAGCAAGGTTAACCAAGTAAACATTATCTTTTGATTTACGTAGCGAATCGAGTACAAATTCAGGTAAACCCATCTTTTCGGAAAGCATTTTCAGCGTCATGTCTTTGATCGACTTCAATTGTTCCTTCAATTCTTTGTCCGATTTATTGGGTAGAATATCGGATAGAGCGCTAAACCAGCCTTTTAGATAAGGCTCTTTGACAGTAATCTCGTCTAAGTGAATGCGGCTGACGCCCATCAGTAAAACTGTCGTATTGTCTTCATTTTCCTGCATCAAGTTAAGCACTCGCGCCAAAACGCCTATCGGAAATAAATCGTCGAACCCCGGATCGTTTTCGGTTGCGTCTTTTTGGCAGAAAACCCCGATAATTCCGTCCCGTTTATGAATTTCCTGAATTAATTTTAATGATTTTGAGCGTCCGACATTGATTGGTGTAGGTATTCCCGGAAGGAACATCATATTCTTCAAAGGAAGAATTGCCTGTTCTTTTAAAAATTCATCAGGACTAATCGGCTTATTCTCAATTACTATTTCCATCGGCGACGTTAAATTATCCTCCATTCGGCTTTTATTTATCAAATATGTTTTCTACCTTTGTTGTCAATTTCCATGCCAAAGATAAAAACAATTCTTCGGCTTTCAACGTACTATTAAATAACAATAAAAAAACAACATCATGAACACGGGATTGACAGATGTAGCCTCTTTTGACTTTCCCAATATTCGTCCGTTCCCGGTGGAGGTTTACTCAAAGAATTGATTTATAAAATTATGCGCTGAAAGACAATTCTTGATCCGCCTTAACTAATACTGAGAAAACAACCATCCTGATTATTGTATTTATATTTTCCGACACGGTTTTTTCTTCAAATTACTCACAACCCATTCTTTAATTAACTTTTGTTGTCAATAATAATAACAAATTTATGATAATAATCAACATAAAAAGCATTTAATTTGCAAATAAAATGCAAACTAACGCAAACAACTAAATTTGTATTATTGATATTAACTAAAAATGAATTTTATGAAAAAAATTAAGTTATTTTTATCATTAACCTTAGCGGCTCTTATTGCAAATCCGCTTTTCTGTCAGGTAGGTATAGGGACATTGTCACCCGATAAGTCTGCGGCGCTGGATGTAGTATCTCCAAAATCTACAACTCCTTTGGGAGCATTAATTCCTCGCATGAGCGAGAACGACAGGGATAGTATTCAACATCCCGCCAACGGCTTATTGATTTTTAATACGGATGAGGAGTGCATCAATGCTTTTGATGCGGACAATAATCAATGGAACAGTCTTTGTGGAGGGATAGCCAAATCGACAGTCATTGTCAATTGTGATGAAATCACTGTTTATGGCGATTATATGAAAGGCTCGCCATTGAACAGTTCCAACTACCTGAGCATGATCGTAAATGTTGTTAAAGCAGGCGCTTACACAATTTTGGCGACTACAACCAACGGCTATGGCTTCAGCGCTTCGGGGACTTT
>Ga0123357_10000523_pt1 | contig 37665 bp, 21 predicted proteins | sample TergutEmb28metaG_FD_89873 | JGI IMG/M metagenome (GOLD analysis project Ga0123357, IMG submission 89873) | Embiratermes neotenicus P4 segment gut microbial communities from Petit-Saut dam, French Guiana - Emb289 P4 | ecosystem: Host-associated > Arthropoda: Insects > Digestive system > Gut ... | reverse complement strand
CCTTCAAAACAAATATAAAAACACCATCCCTAACAAAAAAAAAAAAATAAAGGGGGGGTCAAAATTTTCCCCCCCCCCCCCCCCCAAATTATGCCTATGGTTTTGTACATTTGTTACAGGCTATGTGGGCTGCTAAACATTTAACAACAAAACCTCTTGATTACATTTCTTAATATAAATTAGATATTCAATTTCTTTTCCTTGTTTTATGATTCTGTATAAGAATTAAATTTGTACATCCCAACAACAAATTATTTCATCCTGACAGTGAATTATGTGAATGGCATTCCTTGTGAGAACCATAATGCATCAATTTGTTACGTGGGACATATTTTCAGTTTCTGAATGTTCAAGCAGGTGATGGATAGCGCAAACACTATGCTTTAAAGAGTTAAACATTGAACGATTTCAATACACTCTCACCTATATCTCGTTCATAGGCTATGTTTATAACGCTTATCTTGCTTATTCCCCTTCTTACTGGGTACTCTTGCCAAGTGGTGAAACTATCCAAATTACCATTGTCACTATCCTCTCTTTCATTGCACAGGACATGTTTCATGCTTTCATTCATACTTCTTATTTACAATTAAAACTATTATGAATATGTTTTCTCCTGTACCTCATGCCACAGGTGCATTAATGGTCAGTTCCTCTTGTTTTCCTTTCTTTAATGCAGGAAAGCCAATAACTCATTTCATTGGTAAACAACCCCTTAATGAAAAAGGTATCATGTGAGACAGTTTATGACAAATAACCATAGTGCAAACCAGATAAGTTAAGGGCATAAACATCATACTATAAAAAGCCGGTTACATTGAAGGAAAAGGAAGAATATTTGAGTGACAAAATTAATGTGCTTCAAACAGTAAGAATCAGAATATTACAGAATTGCACACAGACACACGTATATTTAAGAAGGGCTAGTGTTATATGTTACACAATAAGTAAGTAGACTACAGTAATTAACAAGAAATGTCAATTCATAATGTCACACAAAACAGTACTCAACACTCTACTGGTAAGGTTAACTCCACACATAACATGAGATTGCTAGGAAAACATCAGGATGGATTCCAGCATGACAGATCGACTACTAATTAGATCTTCTGTGTTTGCAGATATCAGCTCAAAAATTGTAGCTATTTACAAGATCTAAAGAAATGTTTAGGTCTCCATATACAGAGAAGTATTGTACAACATTATCAATCAATTTGGTGTGCACAAACATCTCCAGTTGTCTCCATTCTTAATCAAACACCACACCATCACAAGTCAGCCTCCAGAGAAATAGCCCCAAATATCCAGTGAATAGATGTCTGGGTAAGCCCCACAGCCAGTTTGTATGCTTTGGAGATGAAAAAATCTCTTCTCCTCCCAGAAATTGAACCCTGGCTCCTCTGTCATCCAACCCCTAGCCTAGTCACTGTACTGAGCTCTAGTTAGAATAACTAGAATGTCTTTAAATAGGTACCTGTTTCTGATACATTTCCTATTCGTAAGGGTCTACAATAAGAGATGCTGTAAAACTATCATTTTCAAATACTGTATGTGATTAGGAAATTAGGAAGAACTGCCATCCTAAGAGAAGAACTCGGAGTATATTTGAAAACAGGGCATTGAGGAGAATATTGAGACCTACGTCCAGGAAACAGCTGCACCATGAGGAGTTCCATAATTTGCACATACCACTTAGTATTATTAGCGTGATCAAAGCAAAGAGGATCAAACAGATGGGGTATGTAGCACAAAAATGAGAAAATAATAAATGGGTAACAATTTTCAATCACTAATTCTGAAGGGAGGAGATCATACAGGAGACCTCAGCACAGATGGAAGCATAATATTGAAATGAATCTCCAGGAAGTAAGGTGTAACATGTGGAATGAATTCAAGTGGCACAGGATAGGTCCAATGTCAGGTTCTTGTGAAAATGATCATGTTCCTTTGTTCCAAGCAGATGGGGATATGTAATCAATATTTTCACTATTGGTTTCTCAGGAAGAACTGTGCTTTGTGGGGTAAGTTCCAACAGCTATATTCTTTTCAGGAAAAATGTTAATTTACGCGATACTTTTTAGTCTTGTGGCATGTGGAACTTGCTTTCCAGGGCAGTAGGGAACAAATAATGTGGGTCAGTAACACTCAAATAACACATATTGTACAAATTCTGTGGTTCTCATCAATGTGTTCTTATTTAAGTTTTCTGTGTTATAGCACTGCATGTTTCATATGAAATCCATAGAATGTTGAAAGAACTCACTGCACTCATCTTCGTGATACAAGTGATGGCAGTCCTCTAAATTATGTAAATACGGAATAGGATGATCCAAGCCAATCTGTAATAACTCTTGGAATCTGACAGGCTAATCATTAATAACAGCAGCCCATAGAAATAAATGTTCTTCCAGATGGAGCATAAAAATGCCAATGACCACAGAAGAACAGCCATTGGAGGGCTATTACCATAATTTGGCCTAAAGAAAAACCACTATCACTAATCACCACTCATCATGGTTGATTGTATTGCATGAATCAGGGAGCAGGAAATTTCCTTTAAATATTACAAGTTCCATCAAAAACAGTGTGGAACTATAACTCAAAAGCCTAAAGGGTCATGCTTGAAATTTAAATATACATAAAAGCAGCACTTGCGTACTACTAGATATTTAAGAACAGTTTAATTAGAAAAGAAAAGCTTGAAGATAATTTACATTTTCACCTACACCCTCGCAATTTACATAAAAACTGTTAAAATGGATCCCCAAGTTGAAGAACCATCAACTCTCAACAGAAGATGCCACTGTGAAGATTGAATAGTCTAAGAAGAAAGTGTAATGTACTAGTACAACATAATTATACATCAATAATTATTGTCTAATATATCTCTTTATTGTTTTAAAGACTCCTTTTTTACAGTACTAAGATTTTACAGTACAGAGAATTTTAAACTCTGTTTGGAAGGATTCTGTTCAGATTGCCATCTTGTGAAGAGATGAGGAAATGGATTGCAGCACATCCATTACACAAGGGCAACATGTACTGACTAAAGGGTCACAACACACGAGTGAAGCAAGGGCACCCACCAACCCACACACAATCTTCCAGCACATTGTTTGCTTACCTCTGAACAGAATGACTGTAGGACAGCATGATCAGTACACAGCAGTGTTAAATAGGTTACAAACCTCCTGTATAGTTTTCCTCTGCTAGCAAATGTTCTGTAGATTTACTGTTTTAAATATCAACAATTCTGAATGTATTGACTTCAGTTAAGTGGGAAGAAACTGCGTAGGATACTTAATACCTACAGCATGATTTGGGGGGAAAGATTGATTATGGTGCCACATAGTGACTTTGGCTCATTAAAGTTTTTTTTATTTTATTTTATTCCCCTATTCTACAAATATACATGTATACCCAACAAGTTCAGTTTGGTTAGATTTGATTATGTTGGGTAAGACTGAGGTAGGTTAGGTTAAGTTATGTTAGCTTACAGACACATATAAACATCTTTCAACATTTCCTGTAAATTAGCCAAAAGCCTCAATAATGAAAGGATTAAAAATCAGTGACTCTAACATCATTTGTCAGACTTTAAGGACTAAAGTGACCCAGTTGAAGGTAAAATAATGTATCTCCTGGTACCCTTGCAGATTACTATCACAAAAATAAATGAATTAAACCAGAGATTCTGCCACACTTAGAAGCTGCACTAAATGTAAGAGGGGATCATATGTGTTGCTTACTTATGACTGGATATGGTATCTTGTTACATCATGTATAATTAGCATGTATATTCAGTAGTGAGAGAAGACTTTTATAGCAACTAGACACAGGTGCTTCAGTATCTGTACTTGAAGGTGATAATTACTCAGTAAGAAACTTAGTCCCTGTGAAACTACCAGGCCTTTATAATGTTAAAGGCTCTACTTTACCTTATTACCTTTGGTTACACCAACAAGTATCATGAGAAACTCTTCTCTTCTAAATGTTAATTACTGCATAAAGACAATGAAGTCAAGCATGCACAGCACATTTTGTTAAGAAGTGCACCCATGGAATTTTTAGTTTCTTTAAAGAAAAACATTTACTAAATACTCAATACTTTATTTTTATTCACCAAAGAAACCAAAACTTAATGTGAGATTTTAAAATTAACAGCTAAACTTTACACAAAAATACAAACTTATAAAATGGGACAAAAAATATCACAGTTTGCTGTTTTTGAGACATTAGGGTGTGCGTAGCCACACCCTACATGCATGCCTATGATTGAAGCTGTGACAGTGGTTTCCTAAATGGAGTCAAAATCTTGGGATTGCATCTTGTGTCATATTGCAGGATACTGTTATGACTAAATGCTTACTTTTTTTTGTGCCATCATATAACTCCTACAAATGTATTCTATGTCTTAAATTCATTTCTTCATTCTCGTTTTCTTGAAACATCCATTGGTTTAACTCAATGAAAGCCTTACTTCTTGTATGGTAATGTTCTATATACACAGTTCTTGGAATACTGTGTGCCCTGCAGTGTCAGATATTATACAAATAAGGCGAAACAAATATCTGTAAAATTTGTTTGATGCTTATGCTCTTTAGGCTATAATAGTTAAAAGAAAACTGCAACATTCTGCATATAGATAGAAGCATGGAAAAAGCAGTGAAAATTACAATAAGCTGACACATACACACCTGATCCTGGAACAGAGGTGCTGCAGATTTTCACTGTTACCACTACAGTAAGGCAAAATTTTCATATATAAACATGTTACATGGTTTTATGCGAGAAGAAACTGAAATGAAACCAATGTCAAGTCATTACATACTTAACTCCATTCAGTCAGCGATTAGTGTTACTTATTTTGCACCAGCTGTTGGAAATCATCTTCACCGTAATTACTATAACTACCAGTTACTCCATCAAAGTGAAGGCCTTTTACTGCTGCCATTGTTTACTGCAGTGTTACAACAAATATCTAACACCTGATAAACACTCTCATACAGTATTTCTGGTTACACACTTTAATTCGTTTTCATAAAAATGTTGTTTTAGAAAATCAAGTAGCTAAATTGAATTTTTGTTGGGATCTGATGCCATCTACTTTGATGTATACTAACATTTCAGAGAAACAGGAGTCTACCTGAATTGTTAGGGTAAAGGAGCTTGCTAACGAACTGTATGCTTCCTTCCCCAAACCCAAACTATGTTTTCCACACTCAGCTTACTATTCTATGCTGAAGATGCAGGCAGCAAGTTCCTCCAAACATTGGTGCATATTTACAATATCACACAGCACTACATTACAGAAGACCATAATCTTAATATGCTTATATGCACAAATGCATATCACACTTTTGTTTAAATTTTGATACCATACATGGAGTAAGGTTAAATTGTCCCTGGGCTTAATTACGTATCATATGGGGAAGTGGAGGTATAGTTCCACTCATTCGAACCTCTGAACTATTAAGGAGGTATGTGATTAGTTTCATGCCCCAGGCACTTCACCCTATACGGAAACAGTCCCCAGTACAATTGATGAGGAGGCTGCATGGACCCTACAGCCAGTCTGGACATTTAGAGGAGACAAGAATGTTTCGTCACTGCCTGGAGTGGAAATCAGATTTCTTAGTTGTTCAGCCCACAGCCTATTCAGTATGCTGACTAATATTTGTATGTTTATTCCAGACATTTTGTATTATCTTCACATGGCAATAGCAGCAATGCAAGAACAGTGTTTTCACAAGATATCTTTCAGTGTACTAAAAATTTAAATTCCAATTGCTTTGAAATCAAATGTTATGCCTTCTGTGCAAAACATAGGACTTATGTGAATCTCTAACACAAAGGGACATCGATTCTAAAGGGTTTTGATGGCGGTATATTACACACAGGATTACTTGATTTCTGGACTCTTATCCAGTGACAGTTGTTCATAACAGAAAACCCTATTTTGAAATCTCATGTTTCTGTCTTCAGCTGAAGAGGCTGTGCGGAATCTACTCAATTGGATATGTTTAGAAAGAGATATCCCAATCTCATACAAAGGGACATGTTTGAATACAGCAGTGTAAGGTAACAAACTGCACAGCCTCTGCTTACATACAGTTACATAAAATGAAACCAAAGTATTCTTCCATTTCTCTGAATTTTTTACTACATTATGCAGTAACTGACAACAAGTATCAGGTAGTTGAAAGAAAAAAAAAAACTAGAATTTCAAATGCACGCACGATGAGTGGAATACTGGGCTGGACAATTTGTCTGCTAAAAATATATTTATTCTGTATGTAGTGTATATGTATCTTGTCTTTCTGATACCACAGAACTCCTCATCTTTCAGTATCAAATCTGATAAATGGAAAGTGCAGCAAATGCTGATAAAGAGAATCTTCTTGCCATGTATAGTAAATATTAATACAAAATTAAGACAATTTTGGGGAAAAAAGTTCCTTGTCAAAGATTAAAACAAGTATATTTTTCATATTGAAAATACGCAAGGCTAAAGAATCTTTATCTCATACAACTTTTACTTCAGTACTCCAAATATGAGGAACAACCACAAAAGGAAAAAAGAGAGGTATGTAAGGGATAAGTGTTGAAGTGGATTTAGTTCAGGAAGTTTCAAAATTATATGCCAATTAATAAGAATCCCCATGTCACAAAACAAGGGAGAAGACAAATGGAACACTTCTTGAGTATGTACATGCACAGAATGTATTTAACAAATTCAACACCTATATCATAGCAGCAATTAAAATTTGTTGATATTTTTTTAATTCCTATTAAACTGAATCAACCAGGATGAAAGAACTGTGTACCTGTGAACAGGATGCTACAGTCAGGGATCAAAAAATCTACACCCCTGCTTGTCCATGTTGATTAAAAAAAATAAACCCAATGAGTGGAAAAATCTTTGAATTTATTTCTTAATATTTTTTACCACTCTCTTCCAACTTCTCCACAGATGTCTAATAGTAAATAATGTCTTATATACACATCACATAAGTGACAGCCTGTTTTATGTCTTCAATGTTATGTCATTGTCAGGAGGCCAGCAATTACAGCAGCATGGATAGACACAGTTTCCCTAATGCAGAAATGTCAACTGAGTAGAATTTTTGTTTAACTGGTGAATGAGCCAGCATTAAATGTTAATATATCCAGGTGTCAACATATTTTGTTGACCCCTAAATATATTAACCTTCATAAAATACACACATTTTAGTATGTGTCATTGTCTACAACTGCTGAATAAGACTATGTTTTGGTAAGGCTAAAAAAAAAATATGATTCCATACTTCCACACCATATCCTTGCTCACAACTAGTATCTATGTCACCATCTAATGCAATTATATGTACATGCTGCTCTAAAATAACACTTTGCTTCTCATCCAACACCTTCAACTTTAGGGATATATAAATACATTATCTACTGTGTATTGTTTACAACACTGCTTTTAGAAAGTAAACAGATGGCAGGGAAAGGACGTGACCATGTTGCAGTCTGAGATACAATCCAAGCATTTTTCTGGATAGTATTGAGGAAAATCACAGAAACTTCTATTGGGATATCTCCAGGCTGAGATTAGAACCTAAGGTGTGAATATGAAGCAGAAATACTTGCCACTCGACCACAACGTTCACTTAAATAGAATTAGTACAGGGACCATTTTAACTAAAATGAAGTCCTGTAACAGTATTTTAAACAAAATTTAAGCATATTTAGCAATCAGGAACATCTGTGCAAGATGTTTTTTACACAGTCAACTAGTACTTTTCTTCCTATCCTAGTCAAGAATCCAATTCTAAAATCTCCATTACCAACCAAAAAGACAAAGATATTTGCCGAGACCCTATAAATGCCAGCAAAAGACCACACTAGGCCACCGAAGATAAAAGGATGATACACTGAGTGATTCATGAGTGACAGATGTAATTGTGGGAAATGGTTTCATAGGTCTTATGATCAAAAAAGTTAAAAGTAACATGCATCCAGTTCTGAAAATCTGAAATATTATGGCCCCATGATACTTACAATAAAAGGTAGGGATTACTGAAAATAAAGGGAATAAAATAATAAACACATTACCTGATAAGCTTAACATCTAATTTTAACTTCATTAAAGAAACTGCATTTAATTTACACCAGTATGTGCTTGAAGCAGTTGTAAACAATGCCGCCCTCAACTGCAAAACATGTCACCACTTGAGTAGTGGGCTTGCAAGCACAACAGATAAGCCAAAAATTTGTGTGCATATGTAATGCACTGTGCTGGCAACAATGCTAGTTCAAGGCCACATTTTGTGTACATGCAGTTAGCAGGAGTGTGTTTACAAATTAAAAAACAACCATGGCACCCTAGCCATTGAGAAGAGGACCAGTGTTGAAAGGAACTATTGCGATCAAAAAGACCTATTAAATCATCTCATAAAGTTCACAACTCATGAATCACTCTGTATTTATGCATGGTTTATTTAATGATGATGTCTAGAGCTAAAACTATGCACCATCACAGAAAGGTGCTTCTGTTCCTTATGATAAGTATGATTATCCTTACATTTGAAAACATTACAGTACACAGCATACAAGATGTCTGAGAAATATACAAGACCTGTTTCATGAGAAGAAAATGAAATATAATTTCAGAGCATTACACATACTGTATTTGATGGTAAATACAGACACACAATTGGAACCAACAGCATCAGATCCTCTGGAAATTCAGATGTCCTTGAAACTACTGCACATAGAAATCTCTGTAGTCACAAACTAATAATATACAGCCAGACATTCTGTCAATTCTGGAATGAAGATGCCCCCACAACATGCATATTGATTTACCAACTTCAAAATATGTCATGTGTATATTAGTGTTTTAAAGGCATCGATCATGTTTATTGCAAGTGGTACTGCAAGTCCAATATATTAATGGTTGAATCTTTTTTTGTAACAATAAAAACAAGTACATATACAGTTGAGGCAGTGTACTCTTGTCATATGGCATGCACTAAAATAATGTCATATTACTGCCACAAAATGACAGAATTCTCACAATATCCAAGTTCATTTAGGCTTGGATAGTTACAATAACAAATATATTTGGTTGGTTCCTAGGGACTAAAGGTACTGTTTGCATGATCTTCCTGGCCTCTCCTAGCTAGGCAAGGATGTAAGCTCCATTTCTAAGGTGGGGGCACTCACTGGTTGGATTGCTATTCCCCAGTGATTAGGTGATCATATGAATGATGGTCAGTAGATGGTACCAACAGCCTCCACTAAAAGAATAATTCCCATTGCCTTTAAAAATGCAAAATTACAACTTTTAATAATATGTCTATTCACTCACATGCACTCATGTAAATCATAACTCCACCACCGCAGAATGAGACTGACCATTGTGGCCTCCGCAGTCAAATGGGGAAAACAACTACATTTAAATGAGCACTGAGAGTTATCATCGATAAGCACTATTATAAATAACTCTTGAATCTTTTTGCAGTTAAATATGGTGCTCAGTAAGTCAAGCTTCTTAAATATCTCCTGCAAACAATTTTACATACACCATCAATGCCTTCAGTACCCTTATACTTGGTATATGATCATGTCACTTTATTTTGTTGCTAGTTTTCTGAATTATATCCTGACATTAAGTAATGGAATTGCTTTTACTGCAGCTCTGGGTGTCACTGCATGAAAGACAGACAAAAGGTGATGTTCTTCCTGCGCTAAATTAGATGCGAAGGCAGAACAGAGTTGTAGCTCCTTGCATGAACTAGATGAGTGGTCAGCATCATGCCCTGTTTGCTTTATCCAAGGTACACATTGGGCAGGAGGCTGGGTTGCCCCCTGAGCCAATCTGGATGCTGTAGAATCAAATCCAGACTCCTTGGTTGTCCACTTGAAGTATAGTCACTATATGGATTGAGCTATCCTGGTTCCTGTCATTTTATTGAGACAAAGTCATTAACCGTTGACCGAAGGATAAATTTTTGTTGAAGAGTAATGGAAGAAATAATCTTTCATAAACAAGTAACGTACCCTGTTACCAATATAAGAACACATTCTGCTGCGATTTCCAGACTATTTCAGAGCAGTAAAATATAGGAATCATAAAAACAACTGACAAAGATATAATCCCATCACACATCCACTTCATCCTGCCAACCATGAACCCCCCTTCCCCTACCACCACTATTACTGTCACAACTAAGCTGAATACAGCACTTTTTGAGACACTCAGACACTACAAACTAAACCTGAAATAAGTTAGGCCATACAATTAAAACTGAAATGCAGCTGAATTTCAGAACTGGCAACCACGTCTTGTTGAAATACTTTTGCAAATCTCTTCCAATGTAATTTACAGAGATTACTTACAGGTTCATTTCATATAGTTGTGAAAATGACAGGACCTAAATTGGGGTTGGAAATTAAAAGCAGGGTCAATTGCTTAATTGACAAAATTTTAACAGACTATACCCATGATGTAAGCATGAGATACAATGTAAAGAAACTGATTTTCTATCAGCAAGCAATGAGCTAAAGATTGTGAGAAATGGCAGATGTCTTCTGATTTTACAGATATCATTAAAGTGCTTTACTGAACCCAAAGATTGTTCTATTCTACTCTTGGTATTAGGCAGTAAATTTTTTTCACACAAACAACTATTAGCTCTGGTATTATAATTATCATCGTCATTGTCGTTGTTTTTAAAGAGATAATTAAAACATGCTCAAAAGAATACATGAAAACTGTGATAAATGCCTACTCATACATATCTCTTTATAGTTTTGGCCCAGACAAGTTAACAGAAATTTAGAACAAATCAAGGGGATATTTGTATCCATTGCAGACCAGTAACACAGCTAAATTATCCATATTATAATAAACTATAACTTGAATATAAATGTAACCTCAACAGGTTAACATGATGCATATAGCAATAAGTTAACAATTTACAAAACCAGATCAATTTAAACAATATGGTGTACCATACCCCATTCACATAACATTATTATAAATAATCTATAAAAGGTTATTTGTGCAGGTTCATTAATAATTTAAAAGGATACATTCATAGTTGATCACATTTCAGCTCCCATAATCATCACAGAGTATAATAAATACAACAGTATTATGAATACAGTATAAGGCTTTGAATATGCTGACATTACTTCATCACCAAAGGAACACTTTTATTTTTTTGCCTCTGGACTAGATGGTAGATATCACAGTGCCTGGTTCAGATGGCATGCATTGTAACATATCTACTTGTACTCCAGTGAATGCAATAAATTTACAGTGCCAGAAAAGAACTGGATGAATATTGCAGCAATCCTCATTCCTTCAACAACACAAAGCAGCTAGTTTATTCCTTTATGAACTAAGTAAGTAGGAAGATTAGTCTTGTAAGACAAGACACCAAGTGGCATGATAGATGCAGAATGGCCAATAAATAAAAAAATTCTGGAAATGTATGAAGTCAAGAGTCCAGTTCCACCCCTGGTTTTATGATTCAGCTTTTCCCTCTCAGTTAAATCACCCTACTCTCTACTACCAGGCATCATCCTGCATGTTAGACTTTGTCATATAGAGCGGTGGATATCTCAGGTAACAGTGGAAAGAAGGAATTATGCAACTAATGAAAAGTGGGTAACCAGAACCACATGATGTTTAAGACCAGTGGCAGTGGTATTTGGGAATGGTAAGGTAGCAGACAGGCACAGAGAACAATCTCTGAAATACATAGTTTACCTAATAATTTTGAAGTGCACCATAGAACCATCTAATTTGTACACAATCTGGCAATTTAGATTACCCTAGCAATACTACCTCTTCTTTACTAAGGAAGGGCAGGGGAGAGATTTCCCAAACTGCAAAACTGAAAGCAGTGCTTTGATTTACATTCATTAGTTCTATTGCACATTCTTCTAAAACTGATATCAGTCAAACAAAAAACTGCAACCTGAAGATTACACTCTTCTGGGATATTATACTGTGTTGGCTAGTAATTTGTAATTTGCAACAGCTTACCACCTCTAGCCTCAGGATAGTAATAGAAGAATGTGTTGGTGTACAACAAAGATGGAGGCAGTAAGCTTCTGGCATATCACTAGCACATCCCAAACTAGCATCTGTCTACCAAACTAAACAGCATCATACCACACAGGACCATAATCCTAACAAGAGGTCATTTGCAGGATTGAAGAAATCCATTTTAAGTTGATACTCTGGTCTCCTTACATATGTCCGAAGAAGTGCAGGGCTGGCATTACAAATCACAGTTCTGGTGCAATTACAAGGCTAAACAAATCCACTTGCTCTTTGTCCATGATCTCAGAAGTAAACACTGAAGAATTAAAAAATCAGTGAATTTAAATTCAATGGCCTTTGGCAAATATGGTAATATTTACCATCATAAAATCCCCTTTTCTTTTGGGTTTGTACAAGAGTACGTTTCTACTGTTGGTTGGTGAAAACTAAAATTATGTTTCAAAAAGCACTTCCAAGTATGTATAAAATTTGGCACACCATTTCTAATAGAAAAAAAAAAAATTTAAGTCTTCACTCTTCTGGTATGTAATGCAGCATTAATTGTTAGTTAGTTACTGATGTTGTGGGGCCGACAGCCTGTTCTGAAATGTCAGCAATTAAATACCAATCAGTGCTGCATCACATACCAGAAGAGCAAAGATCTCATCTACACCATGTCAGAAGCCTAAAATCACATAGAAAACTCTTAACTTATGAGGGAAGTATGTATGAGACAGCATACACCAGGACTGTGAAACATGCAACCCACAGATAATTCTGATGTGGCCTGCCCATGTTTAGATATTTATAAAGATTTACTGTACTTCTTCCAGAACACAACAGCAGACATTCTTGTGGAATATGAAAACCTTTTTGTTTGCCAAGACCTGTCTACCCACACTATTCCTTCCTACATTAAATCTTTATATTTACATACAGTTATCAACCTGAATATTGTTTTGATCCTCAGTCATACCTCCCATCAGAAATAAGTAGTAAGGGGTAGAAGTTAAGGTACGTTTTCTAAAAAAGATAAAGGTACATATTTTATTTACAGTAATTTAATGTAGAATTGTCACAACCACACTTCTGGAGTAAGTTATCCTACTTTTTCACTTATCACTTCCAAATCACTTGGTAATTGAGAATATGTTCAATTTTAGCACATTTTACTAATTTTTTGTTTTACAGCCAATGAAATTAAAATAAATAGTTCTGAAAGTGTGTTACTTGCTCAGTCAGTCACTAATTAAGTAACTTTTCACAGACATGAATGTATTACTTTTATTGCGTAATATAACCAAAAAAACCTGTAAAATTAAACACGAAGAATACTTTACATCCTCGTGTTTTTCTACAATGAAAAATTTACACATGAAGAATGACGAGAGAATGTGACATTACATGCTGCATCCCACAGTTGCTTGTTGGATTTCAGATTTTTCCTGCACTCTGTTCTGAATTTGACAGGCCTGGGATAGGCACTTTTTGCAATATAAAAGAAAACTTAGTATCAACGAAATTCAGTGCTGTGTCTCAAATGAATCAATAAATGAATGAAAGAATGCTGCAATTTCAAAATGGTGTCATCATCTCCATTTAGTAAACTCAGTCACTTCACACCAGCTGGCAGAGCTGCAAACACCACATATTACCAATGCAGAATATTACCATGGTTTGAGTAGTAAAAAATTTAATTTTGGCAAACAATCCAATAATGTCCCAGCAAGAAATCAACACATCAATCACACCAACTTTCTTGAAACCTGTATGCTGTAAAGAAGCAACTGATGTTAGTGAACTGACATGTACAACCAACACTTGTGGACTGCCTGCTGAGATGCAGCCCACAGCTCTGCCTCCCTCCCTCCCCCCTCACAAAAAGTAATGATTATGGGAGAAGTTATTAATAATATTGCCTTGTTTGTACAGTTTCAAGAACACACAACAGTACAGGAACAAAATCAGAAGATTTAAAGTCATTCAAGTTTCAATATACAGGCAGTAAAACATTCATATATAATATATAATACTAAGAATTTTTCAATCTACCACAGACATCAGATTACCTAAGAAATACCTCAGATGTACAGCCTATCTAGATAATGTAGCCTCACTTTTATAGCTTTTGTAACCACATCAATTCAAATGGATGCAGTCATGCTGTGATGTATTTAAAGAGTTCTTGGCAGAAAAACTGACACACAAGATTCTTTTCTGCTGATTATTCTAACTAGATTGTGTGTTAATGCTTTTATTCTTACAGCCATACTTCTTGTCTGGCAAGTCTACTTTGAGTGGTGTAATGTGTCATTCAATAATCAGGGTCCACTCAGAATATGATGCTCAAACTTACAGTGTTGTACAGCATGCATTCTTGCTTTCACTCACATACATTCCTTTACAACTCCTTTTCCAAAAAAATACTTACTATAAAACATTTCATTCATGTTTTGTTAATCCTTCAATTCTAATTATTATATAGTACAAAACTAGCTAAAACCTACACACAAAACATTGCAATTAATGTGCTTGAAATCTGCAAAGCCTTCACATGTGCTGTAACTATTACATAACTGTTTTCAAAAGAGAACAAGGTTGTAAACTTACACTTGCTGATCTATCTACATAACAGAGCATATTAACCCTTTCCCTTCCCTTCTATCCCCAATCTCACATCTAACAGTTACAAATTAATTTGTACAAAAATTGAAAAAGACACTTTGGTATAGGAAAATATAGAATGCCTGCCATCTAGTGTTACTGTAGTGAAGTACTAGAATATATATCAAAGAAGGTAGAGGGCAAAGATAAGCAGTTTGCACATGCTTATAAAGTGGCCCCCAACAGGGGGCTTGAACAGGCAAAGTTTGATACCAGACACATTCTGGCAGAGGACGGGAAAGGGTCAAATGTTAAAACTCATGAGCTTTGCAGTTCCTCCACAGGCAACTGATGCTTGATATGAAATGTACTGTCACTCTTTGTTTCTGCAGAAACACTCAAACAATACTACAAAACTGTACAGAAATTATCACTCAACATACATTATTAAACAGACCACAATGTGATCTCCAAAAACATAAAGGACTCATTTATTCATTTTCTACTTGAAGTCGGAAGCACGGCACATTCAGACACTACATGTGTACCAGTACATAAATTTCATTTTCCCTATTATTTGTCATTCATTAATCAAATAATAAAATTACTAGCTCCCACAAAAGCTAATGACTTCATATTTCACCTCATTCTAGCTTTACCTCAGTCAAAATTATGCTCTGCTGTAAATGTCCAACCTTTTGATACTGCAGTTGTTTGAACTTTTATTTGTTGTTTAATTAAATAGTCTGACAATACCAACAGTGGTGTCAAAAAGTCAGTGACAATATTGTAATCTTGCTTGAATGCAGATAAATGAATGGAACTTTCTAACTGTGGTAGTCCACTGAATAATCAAGCTGCTAAATCACTGTAAAACTTCTGCTGTAGTTTCATAATGATGCAGAAATACTAAATTCAGGGAACACAAATATTCCTTTCCAGTACCTGACCAAAAAACACTTAATGTATTCTAGGATCAGTATTCCAGGAGACAGTATATAAGCACTGACATCATGCTGAAACAATGCAGTATAGCTTATGACAAAGTGCAAACTTTAATTATATCCTGATTAATGTGAACCAACAAAAGAAAACTGTAATGAAAATTAGAAAAACAGCAAAGACTGATTCGAATAGCAACTTTACAAATAAATTAAGCAGAAACAGAAGGAATGATCCTAATAAATACTCCGATTCTGATGAACTAGTTTCATTTATGTAGTTAAAAACTTAAAAATACATTTCTGACTATACTCATTATTATTATTATTATTATTATTATTATTATTATTATTATTATTTTACAATTAGAAAACATTCTGTGTTGCCTGAACTATATTTTACTGTACTGTCCACACCAACATTATACCCAATTTACCTCAGCAGAATACTGACTGTACAGTGGAACAGCATGTTAATAAATTTTCATATTGCAGTTCTAATGTTCCATTCACTGCTCGCACAAAATCAGTAACCAGCACTTTAACCATGACAATATATTGCTACAATGGAAAAAAAGAATCACAAACTGACTTACAACAAACTAACCAGCACTGGACTATTATATTGTGACAGTTGAAGCTCTGGTACCAGCAGTCACACACGGAAGACAGGAGCTTCGAAGTTTTAAGAAACATGTCCTTCATCAACACACAGATCTGTGTTACAATCAGGACTGACAGAGCTGAAAGAAAGATCCACTCAGGCTTGGTGACTGTTACACCACACAAAAGAAGTTCCTATGCAACAACAGGCTACTCTATGATCTCGTGGTCTTTATTCAAACTTCTTGCATGACAGCAACAGGCTGTCTTGGCAACTTTATGCAATACAATGAAACTGTTATTATCTACTGGATTAAGCCAAATAATGTCAAAAAAGGCACATAAAGAGAACAGTGAGCTTGAGTAAACTATAAATAAAGTGTGTGCTAGAAAGGACAATGCAATTTTGTTAACAATTTCTCCATTTCTTCAAACAACAAAAGGTACAGGATTGGCCTCACAGTCCACTACAAGCCCTTGTCTTCTTGTGGAGGTATAGCTCTAGTGTTTAACCTCGAACACTAGATGGAGGTGATTTAAGAGCACCCCACCCTGGCCACTTTGCCCCTTGGTAAAGATTTCCCTGTTACCTATTGTTTAGAAGGATGAGTGGCCCCTAGCTGGTATGAACACAGTGGAAGACAAACATCTGCACCCCCACCAGGAATTTAACCCCAGTTTTCCAGTCATCCATCCAGTAGCCTAGTTACTTATTAAATGAACTACATGACTCAAATGTTTCAAACAGTAACATAGTAATACTCACAATAATAACACAAATGGCAATTTTTGTGAAATCCAGGAATGCTAACTCCTCCATCAGTTATCCACAAACAGAAACACCTGTGTGGAACCTTCTGTTCACATGTATGCTTACATGTATACATTAGTCATATAAGCACAGATTACACAACTATATGAATAGAACACTATGGCAGAAAACTGATCAAAATGTCCATACTATTGGGTTATGTCTCATAATGACATCTCATACAGCAAAACAACACATAAAAAGAACAGAATAATATAAAGATGTTAAAAAACATAGCAAATATCTGGGGCAAGTACCACCACCACCACCACCATCACCACCACCATGTTATCACAGTACAGGGAATTTTGAATAAAGACATCTAAAATGATAAAGCACTGCAGTTAAACATCCATTTAAGGTTTCTTTGGGGAGCAGTGGATTTGAACATTGAACTGAGGAAAGGCCTAAATGGAGCAGTCTTCAGATAGTAGTTTTCCTTGTTTTTACACTGAGTGGTTATGTAGGTTTACACTAGCATTTCAGAGGAACATGCTGCTTCCATCTTCAGGGTTAAAGGATAAGGGTTCAAGTTGATGACAAAGTGATCAGGGCAAGGATGTGTTTAGATTATATGGAAAAGTTGTTAGAAATGTGACCAACCAGAACTACAGAAAGAGGAGAGGGAAAATAGCCTGGTCCTGGCCAACAGGAACTGTGAAATGGAAAAGCTGAAGAAAATGCACTTTGCATGCTAGTTTCTCAATTTTACCATTTCCAATATGTATATTGTCAATATACCAAGTGTTGAATTCAGTACAATTACTTTAACTATGCAGCTGAAGGCAGCACATTCCTCTGAAACATTAGTGCCAACCTACAACCTACAATCTACAATACCACAGGATATCAAAACACAGAAGACTACAATCTGAACAATCCATGTCACAAAACATGAAAACTTATACAAAATAGGAGGAAATATGAACCTGACATTGACTTGGTGTCATTGAAATTATTTTAAATTCAATGAAGGAATATCAAAAAGGGTCTCTATGGTATATTTATGCAATGGTCAGAAGGGGTACTGATGCTTTAGTGGTACTCAGTGTAGATTGCAGGGTACCTCATCAACACTTTTAACAGTAATTACATTTATGTTGGGGTGAAAATCAAACACTAACACATTAGTACTCATTGTAACAGTCGACTGTATAGGCTTGTAAATAAATCGTTGGAAAATTTCAAGTAGTTTGTAAACATTAGGCCAAGGAGACTTTCAACAGATGCTGATTGTGCACATCATTTTTTTAAATGTCTGACACTATAGTAAGGATAATACAAAAAGTCAATTCCTATTTTTAAGTTGAATTCTCTCTCCCCTTTGATCTAACCTAGGTGTGTGTGTGTTTGTGTGTGTGTGTGTGTGTGTGTGTGTGTGTGTGTGTGTGTGGTAACAACAGAGTTAGCTTCCATCCTACTACACCAATACATAGTAGCAACTTCCAGATTACAAAATTTACTTGAAATTTGAAGAATTGGATATATGTATACGTTTTTGTGTGTTTTTACAAAAACTATGCATCACCTCTCAGTCTCTGCTATAAGTTCACTTCTGATGAAGTGAATCATGTTGAAGTTATTGTATATAACACACTAACATGACCATTTCTGCCCAAGAGGCGATACAAAAACACATTTTTACACACCAAGAGAGAAGCCAAGAAAAATCTGCAATAAACATATTTTTCTTCCAAAATGTGTGTGAAATATAATGTTTGCCACATAACTACAATATTATAATATCTGTTCTGTACAACTTGTTAAATAACCTATCTATAGTTAACATTCACAATTATTAGTTCCCTATATAATCATTATTTAACAAAAATTCAATTATCTGCAACTATATATCACGTGTGGGGAAAAATGAATGCTATACACCTTATATTATTGCTACTGCAAAATGTTTACATTCAGGCTCATAAAGTCAGCTGAATTCATCATGCCCTCACCACTCTTTGAATAAAAAATTAATTAATTAATTAATAACTAAATAAATAATGCATTCATATGGTTTCACTTCAGTACAAATGACTAAATGCATATAACAATAAATACATTACTGAATCAGCTGTAAATTATCAAACTGAGCCACCCTCCTCCGTGATGTGTGGCCAAATAGTGGCTGCAGACCTTTGAAGCCAATTCTATTCCCAAGTTATACTGATACATGCTGCCCTCCCAGATGGGTATAATCACAAGCAAGAAACATCCATCAGGGTGTAGATGCTCTACTGGAATAATGGGAAACTTGTTATGTTCACACTGCCAACACAAGCTAAGATGTTTTGAGCATCAGAATTAGCCCATCCGCATCCCTCCCTGCTTCAGGTAGCCCAACCTAGGAGAAGTGATCACAAACATTAAGGATATTCATCAGTGAATTACTACAAAGGTTCACCAGTCTCTCAATGTCACCCACTACTTCTACAATAATTTTATAGACCACACATTATCACAATGTCACTCACAGATGCTAAATGAAAGACTTCAAGCAATGCTTCAAATTTTATGTAAAAGAATGCTTGTGGTAATCGTGGCCTGTAGCATGAGCCATGTGCATGCTTACAGATTCGAATAGGTTAAGACAGTAGTTGCCTCATTGGCAAACAGGGATAAAATAGGAGAAAGCATTGCAAGCATCTTGTACCCATGACATAAAGCCAGAATGTATGTTATATATCACTGTTCAACATTCACTGTTAGTAACAGAGGATCTCAGTGTCCCACTAGGGTAATGTACCCTTTTAGTTTCACATGGGCTTGTGATTTTAATATAATGTCCCTGACTTCAAGAAGCACCTTTGTATGAATTACTGAACATGTCAAATTGTGGTTTCCCCTAGATCCACTATGTTACACAATTTCAGATGCTCATATTACTACCCACCCAGCACCAAGAAGCTAACATGACAGGTAGGAATGTGCTTGCCATCATTTAGCTTAATCTTATTTTATCTGCAAAAGAGTTAAATTATATTTACATTGGAAAAGTATGCCAATAATTACAACTTCTTCCTTGTAACAACATAACCTTAAACAAGAACTTGTGTTGTGTAAACAATACATGACTCTGCTGATGCATAACCACCAGTGCAGCCAGTGGGAGACGTTACATTCTGAAACTGACTTGTTCACTTGATCGAAGATGACCTCAACATGTTTCCACAACCTGTAATAAACAAAGATTACCACAGTAAAAGAGTAACTTATCTGGTGCATTTACATCAATGTTGCAAAACTGTATCAGTTTCACTGTTTGCATCTGCATGTAATAATCCAAGAAGCACAGAGAATTTTATAGTGGGATATGTACTAAAATTGGTCTGCACATTCAACATTTGGTTTAAATCAGCCAACAATAATGGATAAGTAAAGACATGCTCTTATGAGCATATAGTCAGCACAACTTGCTTAATATTTACAAGAAAGAAATGTGTTTGAAAAATTGTACAGAAAAACTAAAAAATCAGTTTGGGTCCACTAAGCCTTGAGATTTCTAAACAAAAGAAAGAGAACCAGAAACATCATGTTGTACATAACATTCCCATTATCTACACAAAATAGCCAATATAAATTGCAGCAAGAATTCCTTTAACCTGTCTTATAATTCTTAAATCCTGATAATCTGGTACTTAAGAAGAGTAATCCCAAGACTGGAAGTCTTGCTTTGTACAAGGAAAAAGTCTAATCACTGGGACAGACAAATCTCAGGGACATGTTCAAGAAGGCCTCGAAGCATCATGGTTCTCCTAAACCCATGTTTCCTACTCCATCAACTTTTTCAGCTAAGAAGAGAACCCTGATGACCCTAAACCAGCATATGAAGGAAATATCTAAATGAAATACTTCCCTAATTAATTGTACAGGTCAAGTAATGGACCAGGAACAAAAAATTACCTGTAAAAACTTTGGTCAATAGAGGTAACATATGATAATCCAGAATATTTGACAATTCCGCATGTCCAGTCCTGTGCAAGTTGGATTGAAGGAATTTTGCTGTATATCAATTTTTCTAATCAGCAATAGTGAATCCATTCTTCTTTACAAATTTCAGAATTCTACTCCTCATGGAAGGACACTTAATGAGCTTCCACTGCTATTCAATTCTAATTTGGAATATCATATATTCTTATATCTATCTCCATGGAGCAGAGTCCTAATTCATAAGCTACTCAAGAAATTCCCAGCATTTTACCATGTAAACAAGAGCCTACCCTTGGCTCCTATCCTCAGTCAGATGAATCCTCTAGTTCACTAGAACACTAGTTAACATCCATTTTACTATTATCCTCCCATCTACGCATGTCTTCTGAGTGGTCTCTTTCCTTCAGGTTACCCCACCAAAACTCTGTAGGCATTTCTCCTCTCTCCCATCTCAACCTCCTTGCTTTGATCACTTGAACAAAAGGCGATGAGAAGTACAGATCATGAAGCTCTACATTATGCATTAAACACAATCTATTTCTTCTAATCTCTACTTGGGATAAAATTTCTGGGTTTATTTTCATAGACAATTATGGTACTTAAGTGAATGATATAATATACCTACTGATTTCTTGTAATATAATTTTATAGAGATTAAGCCTAAACATAATTTAAAATAATAGAAATAACACGTACAAAATAACTGTACCTACCATGAATCACATTACAATCCAAAATATCCTCCAATTGTTGAAGCCAAGATGACCCCAAGGATCGCCAAACAGATCATAATCATGATTTTCTTCTGCAGAAAAAGTTCACAAACACATTATGTTAGTAAAACCACTAAATTTTCATGCTTTAATTACAACAGAGAAAACATGAAGTATCCATTCAGTGAGACGATGTTCTATTCCATCACACTAGCATCCTGTAGGAGACATTTTTATAATTTCTTACAAAATACAAATTTTTGCAGGAGTTTGCTGCAACATAAATCAGGCAGTTAGAAACCAGCTTCTCACAGTGAAGGCTCACATTCAATCTCAATGCTGTCCATGCAGGATTTGTGGAGGACATACTGGTGCTGGGGCAGGTCTCTTTAGTACTTCAGTTTTCTCTTGCCAATTATCATTCCAGCTATGCTTCATACTCATCTACTATCACGGGCCAGCAGGGCCAGCTGCATTACCAAGAGACTCAGTTTCATCCCACGGCCATGTACAAATAAAATTTCTATGAGATTTTATAATTTTAACAAACATTTTAAGTTCCATCTGAAAGTTTGTGATCAGGGTGTGATATTAAACTGACATACATACACTGTACATTATACATTAGGAAAACAACATTTCAGAAAATGTCTCCATCATCATGTTGGGCCTATTATCCATTTCCCGTACAGACTACTCTCCCCTCTAATGACAATGGATGTTTTGCTACCACATATAATAAAAATTATATGATGGGCAATGTCCATCATGCATACCAATTCATGTGAACTTAACTAGATTCTCAGGACTTAAAAGTCACAACCATATGACTTAATTCCAGAGGTAATTTTGAGTCATAAATATCATATGCATATGGCTCTGATTTACAACAGTTACTAGGTGTGTACTATTTTTTAAAGTTACAAATCTACTGTGTACATCCTACGTAGGTCATGAAAATCAAATAACCAACCGCTTACCCTGTTACTGGGAACATCTAACTATCTTTAATACAACTCAAATATTTATTAGCCCACCTGGGCCATTATCAAAGAGTTCAAGCTTATATAATTGGTGAAGGCCTACATCTGATAATATGAAAACTGTGTATACATTGATGAGATAGTTCAATTCAAAGAATACAAAAACATGGCTAAAAATATGTGATAATAACAATGTACCTCTCTTTTTACAATAAAGTACATTACTTAAACAAAGAAAACATTGTTTTATCTACCTTATTCTATTTAATGTAAATAACACTGCAAGTCAGATCCATGCATATATAACATTTCCGACTCAGAATTACCTGTAGAATGAGGTCCTGTAATACTGACCCTAAGGCATGGGACACTCTGTATGATATACTTGATCAAATCATTCACAGTGATTTAAATATTAAGGACTTGGACAGAAATTACTTAAAAACTAAAATTATAGATTTAACAAATGGACAAAATTTCATACACGACACATTCATGTAACATTTACATACAAAGCTTGCATAAAAAAGCAATATGTCTTTCAAACAATGCATAATACCTAAGGACATCATAAGCTCTACAGAAAATGTTCACAGGTTTCTAGATGTAAGCCTATGATACAACATGTTAATATATGAAATTATTTAGAAGCCACACCTCAAATTGGCAAGATATATCTAGCAGATTTACAATATGTTTATTGTATAGTGTCAGCAAAGAAAGACTTCATTCAGTAATTGAACAAAGGGGTAATCTGGATGGCCATACCACATCTAAGACAATTGGTCATTGGTTCTTCACAGAGAATGTCCAGGTTCAATCCCAGTTAAGTGCATGTGGAATCTGTGATGGACAAAGTGGCACTAGGACAAGTTTCTTTACAAGTAATTTACTCTTCCTGTCAATCATCATTCCACTGATAATCCATACTGATCCACCTATCATCCAGGGCTGGTACAATAGGCCCAGGAATGACAACGGCACCAAGGTACTCAGGCTTACCCTACCCCCCAACAGGGGGGTAAAAAAAACCACAAACTTCTAATCATTAATGAACAAGACAGGCAATGTATGTATAATATAACAATGAGGCACGTTTGTACAACCATGGTTGCAGTGGAGGACCAATACATATTACATGATCTGAGTGTGTATGTGTAGACAGGTATTCAGCATGCAATGAGCATGCACCATACTGTCATCTGTTGCCTGACCAGCTCTACCACATTTTTTCACATTATCTCATAAATGGCGAGATTTTTTTTTTTTTGGGGGGGGGATTCTTGAACATAAAATGTTTGTTTTGACTTTGTCTATACATTCTGCCTGAAAAATTTCTCATTCTAAAAACAACTGAGCAAGATATGATGAAAAATGTATATTGGTCCTCATGTAAAGTACCCATTATTCTTGCCAATATTTATTGAAACTTGAATTTTCCTGGACAGATTTTAAAAAAATTCTCCAATATCAAATTTCATGAAAATCCATCCAGTGGCAGCAGAGTTGTACCATGTGGACAGACCAATGGGCAGACATGATGAAGTTAATAATTAGTTTTCACAATTTTTAAAATGTGCCTAAAAATATATTTGAACATGAATAAAACTTCTATTACCCTCCAAGTCCAATAATTAATGTTCCTAGAATCATGCTACATCAACAGAGTGTAACTCCCTCATACATTTCCTCAGTTCACTCCTACAGTGTCAGAACAGTCAGGCTTCATATAATCTCATTCAGAAATGTGCAGTATCTCTGGGGTACATACTACAGCCTGCTAGTATATTTGTAAACTGGTATCATCACAAAGGTTAGGAAAAGTATTACATAATCATAAGTGGGTATTTTATGCTTTAAATGCCTTGCAAAGTAAATTCCTCACTTGTACACAGTGAAGTTACACCTAGCAACTAAATGTTTGAAGCTCCTTTTTTTCCTGTATTACTAAATAACTTATCTTCATACAGAAAAGATGTTTGTAGGAAACATACCACATTTTTACCCTACTCACTATGGCCCTCAGAAGAGAGGCAGGATGTTTACCCAAAATGTTGGTACCCATTGAATATACCGTGTACACAGACGGAAACAGCCTGAAAAAATGCACACCTTCACTGTTTTACAAACAAACTTAGGAAATACATCAATTATTATACTAGTCGCCAAGTAATATATGATAGCAAGGCAAAGTGTTGTATGTGATTGTGAATATTGACGTATACTTGTTATGTAAGCACAGCGCTATTTCTCCTTCAGAGTTTTAGCTACTGTAAATTATGATACTAATGAACAAGGCACATATAAACATAATTTCACATCACTTTAGCCAGAAGTGAGGATTAAAATATCTGGCTGTAACCACCACTGGCATAAATGTCTCCCACTGGATATAAGTGTTCATATTTTATTGGTGTGGGGAAAACCAGGCATACATGTGGATGTTCCAAATACACGTACATAACAAAATGAGGTTAGGAGCAGATAAATTTTTCAATACAAATGCAGCCACATATTATACTATAATAAGCACAGTCATTATAAACACTGTTTTGGATTAGACATAAAGTATGATGACAGTAACACTTAACAAGTCATGGACCAAACAGCAAATTTTCTTCACACATGGTTGCTTAAAAAATTTGCTTCCAGAAATTCCATCCATTTGTGTTATTTTCTGTGTTATAATGGCCTTATATTTACAATTATCTGGTGCAATTCTCTTTAATGATTTGTAATCAAGCAAGAATTAAAGGAAAATGACCCTGAAAATATTTAACACAGAAAATTTGTCTTTAATGTATGGCCTTCTAAATGTCAGGTTTCTGCTACACCAGGAACTGTTCAACTGAAATGCCCATGGCAGGACAATGTCTTCGCTTTTGAATGAAAAGGATGTGCATTTAAACGGTAACCCATCCATATGTTAAGGGTTAACATACCCTACAAAGGAAGAAATTTGTGGTTGTCTAAATCACTGTGGACAGGTAAAATATGACGTTCTCACCATAACATTAATGAAGATTCAACTCTTTTGAGATATGACACCATGTGGTAAACACTTACCGACATTTCGAAAACACTTGTTGCCCCAGTATTCAGGATTCGTGCATAGAAGTTACAGACCATGAAGATGGGGACAGCATACCCCGGGTGTATTAAATTTGGATGATAAAATTTTGCAAAGCAAGTTGATAGCAGCCACTGTATGTACAACATTAACATTGAGGTGCATTTGAGTAACCACTGTTGCCAAGGAAGAGCAGTAAGTATTAAATATTCCAAGTGTGTGTCTGTAGCCTCAGTTATCCAGCATGTAAAGAACATGCACCTTATTACATCCCCATTTGTGGCCTACTGGAGCTACCACATTATTCCACATTATTTCATAAACAGCACAATTTTCAGGGGGGGGAAAAAAAGTTACTGACCACAGAATACATGTTTTGATCCTCTCTACAACTTTTGTCTAAAACATTTCTCATTCAAGGAAAAATTCAGTGATACATTATCATAAATGTGCATAGGTCTTCTGATATTCTTGTCAGATTTTAATTGAACTTGAATTTTCTCAACAGATTTTTGGACAATCCTCAAATATCAAATTTCATGAAAATCCATCAAACAGAAGCCAAGTTGTCCATGGGAATGGACACATAGATGGGCGGACGGACGGACAGACAGGACGAACCTATAGTCAGTCTTTGCAATTTTGTGAATACACCTAAAAATTGTGCAACGTTAATGAAACATTCTGATAAACTTGTCGTTTCTAAGACAATATCATTCACTGCCCATAAAAATATGCAGCTCGCCTACGATAATGAAGTGTATGTCATGACATCTGAGATCATCATGGCAGTGACTATGAAGGTTACTGCATTCTGGGATGTGATGCCATATGCATGGAAGAAGTGAATGGTATTTCAAAGGAAAATGCCACCTCCATCATCAACCATGATGGTGGTGGAAACAGATTCCTCCTAAATGTTGACATACTTCTAACAAACTATATGACATCACATCCCAGAATACAGCAATCTTCAAGGGCATGTTACAACTTATAATATGAAGACCATAATAGGAAACTTGGTTGGGTGCCAGACATTAAAGAACTTGATCTTTGGAGTCCCATTAATGCTATTACACAAAAAAAGAAAAAATGCAATGACTACATTATTTAATAAATTGCAAATAAAATGTACAGCTTTGGAAAACAAACCACAAAAATAAAATACGGTGGATAATGTACAAAGAAACATAAAATCTTCAACACATACATGGTTTGGTTTACTTACAGGATCATGTGTCACAGACTTTGAGGAACTGAGTCAAACAAAGTGCAGTAATTATAATCAAACTTGCTGTGCAGTCATCAGGCTGGTCCATGCTATATCCTTCGATGCACATTTTTTTTTCTTTGATGGCCATTCCATGCAATAACACTAGTCAAGACAAACCCCTCCCACATAATGTTCTGAGGAGTTGTCCACCCTTATTTTAATGCAGTTCCCCCTCACCATCTCCAAATAAATTTAAGAAAAATTGAAATCCCTTACAGAATATACACATCATTTACCACGTAATATAAAATTACTCTGCACATACAATGTCACATAATGTGTATGATGACATAAGCTTAATGTTCTTCAAACTCATGGACAGTAATGACTTTATCATCATCTTGTTAGCATCAGTTTATGTAACCTGTTACAGTTTGATGTTACCTCCATGCCTGCCTTCCTGAACCCCATCTCTCCTGCCAGGCTTGTATGCAATTACTTACTGTTGCCTATTACATAGCACTTTCATGGTGAATTCAAGGCAACCCATTTTAATAATAATTTAATGACCACTGTACCAATTAAATGTACAATAACCCTTGATATAACCATCAGGTACCTGGTGTACTAAAGCTTCATCTCATGGCTATTTAAAATACTGCTGGTTTTAGATCATTACCATCAAACAAATGTCTCTGTGGCACTTTGTAACAAAGAGAGACATTTCAAAACTGAACATGGGATGTGTATCAAGGTGCACCTAGCACAACATTTCACACCACTTGACTAACCTTCTTAAATAAGGTAAGTAGCAAATTCATGAGATATGAAAGCAATATGTAAAGTATATATAAATACGTGGTACATGTATTACTATGAGAGTATTACTAATTACAATATAGGCTGATGACTGCAGATCTTTCATGACACAAGATTATCCCAACGATAACAATTAAAATACGGAGAAAAGGGTATAGGATAATTAAAAAAAAAAAAAACAACAACCAGTAAAAATATTGCATAGACAGTTTGTGATTTTGTGAACAAAGCTCCATTCCTAGGGATTCTTATTTAAATTACCTATTGTTTTAAATTCTGTAATTTCATGAACAAAAGTAAACCTTTCCTTTCAGGCTTGGATGTATTAAGACACCTTGTATTATGACAAAAAGCGACTCTTCTCACATTTTTGGTTATGAACGCTTCTACACTGAAGATGGAAGCAATAATGTTAGCATCAGTGGTAAGAACAGGAACCACCAGGAATCTGCGTACTAGTTAGCAATCTGTACTACATTTATGTCAAAAGACACTTCACCTAATGGCAGAGAAACAAACCTTCTCCTCTATTACAGGAACCATCAACCCAGCATTTCATGTGGGGAATTCCTAAAGCTGACTTCATTGTGACTTACATTTCAATACTTCTTCTTCTTCTTCTTCTTCTTCTTGTATGGCACTTTACCCCACTTCTGGGGTACAGCCACCCCCAATCTTACATTTCAATATAGTAACACAAATTATAGTTTATAAAGTTTCTTGTATTTGTGTGATTTGAGGTTCTCATGGTGAGTATTACAATTACGATCTTCCGGGATATGATGCTGAGTAGTCTGGTTCACATACACCGACATTCTGTTACATCATGCAATTTGGTAATATGCAGCGGCTTTTTTGGAAAACATACTGTCTTATTCTTGAAACTTCCAACCCTAAAGATGAAGGCAGTACATTCCTCCAAAACAATGGTAATGATCTAACAAACTACAATGTACCACATTCCAGAAGACAGAATCTTAATTATTTAAACTTGCACCCTTTATAAAATCCTAAGCTATAAATACAACCCAAGTGTGTTAGGCAGTGTGTGGTTCCTACACAGTGAAGCGATCACATTAGAGGAAAGAGAATGAACTGTTATGAACATTAAACCTCTGTTCTTAACATATTAACAGCATTGGTTAACATATACTAATATTACATTTCACACAGATGAAGGAACAATGTCGTTCACGCGGTGATTAGAGAGGAAACTCAAAAATGACAAATGAATGTGTAAATATTATTTATTTGGTCACAGGAAATGTCACCTCTCATTCCTAGTGTTTACCAACATGTCGATACCTCTGGCACTATCACAGTTTGTTATAGTTTTGAAATCGGATGCACAAATTGGGCAGGGGAGGGGGGAAATCCAAAGACTGTATGTGCAGTAAAATAAAAAGTATGAAAGTAAACCACACATCATGTGTGTGCCATGACAGGCACATACCCACACATGTATATACTATGGCCAACAGTGATGTACAATTATACTGCAACAGTTCACGAGATAGAACCATTCCTTTAATAAGATTTTTTAACTTCAAACACAAGTTATTTTGTAAAAAGATACTTCATTTTCATGATGTGGCCAGGCAAGAGGTTTTATATATTAAAATATGAAAAATAAACCTGTTGAAATAGACAAATTAAATGCCACAAGACTGAAAATTGCCTGAGATTGGAACACTAAGCACAGAAAACAATTAACAGAAGGGACACAAGCAATTTAAATGTGCCAAAGAATTACACAGCACCTACAATGCAAAATAACACCAGGAACTGTTTCCTACACCTATTGTGTCTGCAGCATATCCTAGTGAACTGCTGGAATACTGAAGGCTCAGCTCAGTCAACTTTGCAAGAAGGTTAACAGCCCACAACTTGAACAAAATGTAAGTTTTGGTTCTATCACAAAGTGAAAATAAGAGTATCATATGTTGAAAATAAGGCACTTACAAAGTACAAACAAATATGGCTTTCCATTGCAATATCCTTGCAATATGCAAGAAAATGCAATAATGTAAATATTACACATATATAATATTTTTCAACAAAAAACCTGTTAACGTGAAAACATTAAGCCTTCCTACTCACTGTTCAAAGCCTTCTGGCATCAATGTAAATTTACTGGCACATTATAGTCACATGCTGCGAGTTGCATCTTTGTTTTTTACATTCTTTGACATTTCTTGTAATAGTCTGTGTAGAGTATAACGGATAGTAGATTTATATTTTCCCACAATACATTTCCTTTTTTTTTTTTATATATATATTTTCACACAAATTAATTTGTAGCTGATAAAGCCAGGGTTGGAATAAAAAGTCAGGAAAAGGGCTAAGTGCCACTTGAAAGATCTCATATTTAGTGTTATAGTTCTCATTTGTAAGTTACAACAACAAACCTTCTAAATAAAATCATATTTAGTATGAATCCTTTGTGCACCCTATACATTCAAACAAGGCTTTGTCATAAGTTCTATAACATAACATACATCTCATGGAACACATTACCTGGGTGAAAAATTTATAAATTATTATTAAAGTAACAATATTACAGTTAAAGACCAAAAATAGTTAAAATGGCCATGTGGTAGAAGAAAATCCAGAGATGGGATTGTGGGGAGATTTTGTAAGAAGATATGAAATATTCCCAAAAGTGCAACTAACAGAGAAGCAGAACATGAACTTGGTAAAAACAGTATGAAAGGAAGGAAGGTATGCATTACAGCAAAGTACTGGTGTATAATTATGCAGATTGGACAGGATGAAGCACTATGAAGTTCCTCTGAGTAAGTTGGGAAATATGAAATTTGGAAATTGGGCAAGAAACTTAAGGGAAGAGTTCAACAAAACTATCATATTGTTCATTCTGTGCATTGTAAATCGATTTACCAATTACTGTAAAACTACTCTAAAACTATTTTATTGCTGTACATTTTAACAATACTGGTGTTAGCCCCCTGAAGAAGGCAATTGTGCCATAACATCTAGGAGCAAATTAATAGTACAATACATAATATACAGAATAGTGCATTTGTTGGTGCTGATAGAATTTGTAATTCAACAAAATTGGTTTGAGGACACCTGGCAAAATATGTCAGAAAGGAATGTAAACAAAATATATGCCAAAATATTGAACTAAGTACGTATGTGAAACTAGTCATAATACTTAACATACGGGATGTCTACTGCATAAAACCTGGTGTCTGCAGCTGCAGACCATGTAATATGTATATATACTTGAGACTTATATTTATATTTTATATTAATATTACATAAAGTACCATTGCACACACATTTAGTGCTTTGCCCAACCAAAATGAATTGGTTTCTCCCCTCTTGCACTGAAGAGTATACAAAAAAGCAAGCATCCAGGCACTTTTTCAGTATACCTTAACAATGGTTTAATGTGTCAATTTTAAAATTTATAACACATACCACAATATGTTTATTACACTGTCAAACTTTCAAAGTTGCTCTACTTCTGAAGCCTTACCAAATCATAGGATGTAAGTAGGATTTTATAATCAATGTGGTAGTAATTTCATGGTTTGTTGTTAGTGGCTTACAAACAAATGTTACTGATTCTACACAGAAATGTTAACAACAACATAATACAACAAACTTATTTTTTAAACTAAATTCATTACATTTTGAAATTAATTCTTCACATCTGACTTGTAAAATACAAGTGTAAGGACAAATGGCACAACCCCTTTGTCAATTTTGAGTTTCCAGAAGACTCCCCCTTGCACTCTGTGTTTCATTCTCCACCTGATGTATCCATACAACAAATGCTGGCTCCAATAGCACAATTAACAGGCGCAATTACTTGCGATCTTAATCCCTGTTTAAGTACTGTGCACAAAGAAACAATATTACTGTACTGCCACACTATCTATTTGACTTGGAAAGTTTCTCTGTTATGTGGAATGTACATTATATTTTCAGTCAGGATATACACACATATTTTATGCATTATTTACATACAACCTATATACCAACTACAGCACAAATAAATAAGTTCACGTCAATTAATATATACAGTTGTTCAAGACATTTATTTCTACTACATCCAACACACTCCTATATAGCCTTTAACGGGCCACTAATGTACATACAAAGTAATTGAAAAACTGCTATACATTGTCCAAACAAAGAGCTCTGGAAAAATAGCAAAAGTTACTAAACAAATCTCCTAGTATGGTGCAGATAATATCTCCAGTATGAATAAGAAGAGAAAATAAACATAAATGATCACTTCACATAAACAAATAATGCCTCCAAATCAATCTTGAAATATGCAAAAATTTGCCTCACCTGTTATTGCTCTGAACAATTTTCACATGGCGAGAAATCAGAGTACCCAACATCTAGTGCGGGAATAATGATTAAAAGTCAACACATCTGGGGAGGTCAAATGTTTCAATCAGAGGTTCTTGCTGGGATACTTACTGCTTTCCGCAGATTACACATTAAATATTTTCATAAAAGTCGAAATTCAACTTGTGCATCTTGTGGGTGATAACACTATGCAGGTGGATGGTCAGACACTAGAAGATCACAACACGAACATTTAAAACTTGCAGCTTTCATAGCAACTAAAATTTATAGTCATCTTGGGTGAGCAGCTGCATCAGTTCAATGTTAAAGTCCACTTATAACATCCCCGGTGATGGACACAGAACTGCAGGTCTCCAAAACACTCTACAAACCAGGGCAGCTGGTGGCCTGAGGCAATTTCATTATAATATGGATCTCCATCACCATGAAAATTTCAAATTTATTACACAGCAGTAAATGTAACCAGACACCTGGCAAGCAAATCTGCACTGCCATCATAGATCCCCAAACCAGTTGTAAGTAATGAGAAACTGAGCCACTTTAGCTGTTCCACATTTTATTTTACGGATGATTCTTTAGTTACTTGGGGATTCAAGTGGTAGCATATAAAGTGACATTGTACAAAACTGATTTAAATGCAGTGGTAAGGCCTAATGCTTCAAATGAGATGCCCACTATACTCAAGAATGGTGACAAGGAAGGGATTTGAAAGGAGCCAAGTATGGCCTATTTAAACTTACTATACCAGAATTCACCTGGAAATTCTGAAATAAAATGGACTTCAAAGTGAGCATTGCCAAAATGATAGAGTGCTGAGTTATTATATACAATTAACAAACTCATGGACACAGTCTGTTTTGGGAAGCTAAGAGGTTCTCAGCTTGTCAAGAAATTCCCTGCATTTTATGGAACCCAGACAGAGCTGGCCACCTGCCCCTCCCCTCAGCCAGATCACTCTAGTTCATCCCCTCCATCCCAATTCTTGAAGATCCATTTTAATATCAGCCTCCCATCTATGCTTAGGTCTCTCTCCCTCATGTTTCCCCACCAAACCCCTGTGCGCACCTCTCCTCTCTTCCATATACATGTGTGCTACATGTCCTGTCCATCTAATTCAACTTGATTTAATCATGTGAATAATTGGTGAAGAGTAAAAGATCACAAAATTCCTCATTATGTATTTTCTCCACTCCCATTACCTTGTCTCTTTTAGGCCCAAATATCTTCCTCAGCACCCTGTTCTTGAATACCCTCAGCCTGTATTCCTCCTTCAGTATGAGAAACAAATTTCACACCCAAACAAAACAAGAGGCACAATTATAGTTCTGTGTATTTTAATATATATATAATACACACACACACATTGGATAACAAAATGGAAGACAAAAGATTCTGCACTGAATGATAGCAAGTATAGTGCAAAGAGTTTAAAGAACTGCATAGTTTTAAAGATTTTGTATGAATGCATGGTGATGATTCAGTACAAATCAAAACATGTAGCTATATAATGCGATATTCTTTTTGGAACAGAGTTGTGTTTGACTGACGTGTTTTATTTTTATTTTGCACAACTTAATTAGGTTCACATGTATACATATGTGAATGGGAGGAGAAAGGCTGCAAGGATTGTGGATAATCAGAATCTCATAAAGGAAAAAGTTGATTTTTTATTGATACATGCTGTTGTGTTTTTCTGTATCACAAACAACCAAAATACACCATCCACCACAACAATTTAATGTCACATAACATTGTGCTACATGTTTCAGTTCACATGAAACATCATCAGGCATTTCGTATTACAACAATTTAAAAAACATTAAGGTGGCGTATTTCGGTTGGTTTGGAGAAGGTGATTTGTTCCAAGCCGACAGGAACTGAAGTCTGAAGTGGGACAACCAGGACGCCAAAGAGTCATTTTCATTTTCAAGTCAACAGATGGTTAGAAACAGTGTGTGACATTACCTATGCAAGGTTTCTCACTGTGCAGTAGCAGTTCAAATGATTAATGTGAAGAGTGATGGGTCTTTTTCATCACTGAAGTGCTGCTTCTTGAGGCTGAGACTATCCCATTGCTGGAGAATGCCTTTACACCCCTATCTTCAGTGAATGAACAAGCAGCTTCTATGCACATAGAAAGCACCCCACCACGCGAACCAGGATGGTGGTTCATCCTTATGCAGCTCATGGGACCCTCTCATCCAGTCTTTGGAGAAAATCAAGCAGACAAGGCAGCACTACATTACCAGCATCCATATGAATAAGATGCACCCAAATGCCACAGTCCAGAAAGAAATCTTATATATGTAATGTCACACACCACTTCCACATTTCCCACTATTTGTGAGGCATGAAAAGGGCCATTTCTTATCACAGTTGACTCATTTTAAAGTATCAACTCCCACTGACTTGGTACAAAATCGGTTATCTCCTTCCTTTCTATGCTTCTCCTTGGCAACAACCATTGCCACCTTCCTACATAACCAAGCCACTTTCTCTGAAATGTCTGCATCAACTTATAACCTTACAAAATTTCATAACCCAGAACTATCATTTGCAATTATGGAATAACTTGTCAGGGTAGCTGCCATGATTCAAACTTCCAAACACAACATACACACAGTGTGTTACCAATTCAATATGTGTTTGTTTGTGACATCTCAAGCTCTCATGGTGGTAACTATTAAGGTTATGGTCTTCAATAATGTAATGCCATGTGATTTTTACACATAAGTACCAACACTTCAGAGGAAAATTCTGTTTCCATCTTGAGGGTATAGTGTTCTTTTGAAACAATGGTACTTGTCTACTAAACAAAATGTTGTCACACCATCACCAATCTTGGTATGTTTGTCCTACGTGTGTGTAACACACACACACACACACACACATTAATACTACTGTCTTGTCTATAGTTATGTTCAGTATGACTTCTCTTTGCTGAATACAGATCACAGAACAATGGTTTCAAATAAATCAATTTTAAGGGAGTCTCCTGCTTCATGTATTGACATTCATTCAATACTCACACCACTGTTCAAACATACGGCATGATTTTTGATAATGTATTACTTTATAATAAAAAAAATCATGAACAATTAATTTTTTTATCTGACATCAGTAACAAATGGACTTGTGCACAAGTGCACACACAGTAACATACAGAAAGTGACTGACCTACTATGGTATTTTTAATAACCAATCATCACAAGAAGAAGGAATGCAGACTTTTATTCATAAGAACAGTAGACCCCAAAATACTCAAAGTTTTCTCATATATAAATGTAAAGACACATTACACAAGAAATGTTGTATGCTTGAATTCTCTTTGTGAAATGCTCATGCTTCACACCCAATCAACAGAATAGTTAAAAAACTGCCAGCACTCTCTTATAATACACGAGTCTTTGAAATGGAATATAAATGAAGTACATGTATGTATAGCAGTTTCATATGCAGGAAATTTCCAGACACAAACTTGCCTCTATGAGGCACAGATGACTAACAAAATCTGAAAATAGTTGCAATAATAATAGTAATAATAGTAATAATAATAATAATAATAATAATAATAATAATAATAATAATAATAATAATAATAATATTAGCGCCTGTATTACATCAAATCTCATACTTCCAAGTCTTGAAATGTTGTACATCATCTGCAATAAAAACTAATATTCACACCTGTAAGTATCAAAGGTGTGATATGATCTGGTAGACAGCATAATTTTTGCAAATTATGCAAAGTATAGAAACCTTGCCCCATAGCTTCTGTGGAAAGTCCCCACAACAAATGATCTGAACCTATGACTACCTACCACTAGTATCTTGTTCCACTGTAAATACATATCATAACCATTGCAGCAATTACAATCTGGAGATGGTGGGGGTTATCGCTAGCCATGGTTTATGCTACAACCAATACTAGGCATTCATGATGGTATAGTCAGAGCCAAAACAATAATTAAAATAGCTATGGCTACTAACACGCAGATTATGATGAGGATTTTTTTCTGTGAACAAAAAAAGAAACAAGGAAAACTTAAAATTACACTACATAAAAATAAAAACAAAAAATAATATTGCCTAGTAACATTCAGAAATAATTAATAGTATTAGATGGTTGAGACTTGTCTTTATTGGCAAATTAATTATAGAATGTGTTCAATTCTCTAACTTGCATTAAAATATAAAAAATTTAAAGTTGAATATTTTAATAAAAATTTAAAACTGTCTTCCTCATGATGTGTTACTTGTGTATATACAAAATACATAGGTGTATCAAAAAGTTTCGAGACTTGTTCCATAGACCGCCAACCGATGGCAGTATGTGAATGCGTGCGCTGTACTTGGGAGCAGGGAACATCGCCACTCAGTATGCCGAGTGGCGTCGCTGTGTGATCATTGGGAGTTGCACAACACGAGCGTTTGTCACTACGTGTGCCTTCACATTTGCGATTTCAGCATGGACGTGAAATTGGAGCAGAAAGCAAACTTCAAATTCTGCGTGAAACTCGGCAAATCTGGAGCGGAGACTTTTGAAATGATACGACATGTGTATGGAAATGAGGCCATTGGTCACGCGAGGTGTTTCGAGTGGCACGCGTGCTTCACGAGAGGCAGAACATCACTCGAAGACGACGAGAGGTCAGGGCGACCTTCCACGAGCTCAACGCCTAAAAATGTGGAAACAATTCAGCGGCTTGTGTATGAGGATCGTCGGAGAACCATTAAGAACATCGCTGCAATCGTTAATGTGCCATATGGAACAGTGCAGACAATTCTCACATGTGATTTGAACATGCACCGCGTTGCTGCAAAGTTCATGCCCAGGCTTCTGATCCCCGAACAAAAAGAGCACCATGTTGCAATTTGTCAAGAGCTTTGTCAGCGTGCCCTGGATGACCCATCCTTCATGTCGAGGGTCATCACTGGGGAGGAGAGTTGAGTCTAGGGGTATGATCCTGAGACTAAACAACAGTCTTTGCAATGGAAGAGCCCAGGATCCCCAAGACCAAAGAAGGCGAGGCAGAGCCGCAGCACGACCAAGAGCATGTTCATCGTGTATTTCGATATTCGAGGGATTGTGCACCATGAATTTGCCCCCCAAGGCCGGGCCGTGAACGCCGGTTTCTACTGCAGTGTTCTTAGCCGTCTGAGGGAGGATATTCGGCGAACACGACCTGAATTGTGGTGCGCGGGCAATTGGCTGCTCCATGATGACAATGCACCCTCTCACCGAGCTCTCGTAACGCGTGAGTTTCTCGCCCACAACAGCATTATCACACTTCTGCAGCCACCTTACTCGCCAGATTTGGCCCCTTGCGACTTCTTCCTCTTCCCGAAGATGAAGTTGCAGCTAAAGGGTCGTCGCTTTGACACAGCGGAGAAGATCCAGCGGGAATCGCAGAATGTTCTTGGTAGGCTTCGAGAACAGGACTTCAAGCACACGTTCCAGCAGTGGCAACAGCGCTGGGATCGATGTGTCGCTGCACAAGGGGACTATTTTGAAGGGGATGCTGCCCAAACTTAAATCAAGTAAATACATTCTAGTCTATAGGTCCAGTCTCGGAACTTTT
>Ga0123357_10000522_pt1 | contig 37672 bp, 16 predicted proteins | sample TergutEmb28metaG_FD_89873 | JGI IMG/M metagenome (GOLD analysis project Ga0123357, IMG submission 89873) | Embiratermes neotenicus P4 segment gut microbial communities from Petit-Saut dam, French Guiana - Emb289 P4 | ecosystem: Host-associated > Arthropoda: Insects > Digestive system > Gut ... | reverse complement strand
TAATGTGTGCAGCTCTTCATTGCCTTTGATTTCATTATTAGTAAAACATTAACATTTCGGTTTTTATAATCACCATCATCTGTAGCCAGTTAGATTTTAAATACACACATAAAGAAATACGCAGGTACTGGAACTCGAACCAACATAGTTTGTTTCCGAAGGCTACTGCTAGCACTCGTTGAACTGCTTGAGCTACACCTGCTGACAATAAGAAGGAAGGGACAGGTTGACTCATCCATCCTTAGCAGCAAAGCTAGCTAGCTAGCTAGCCTCATGCCTGGGAAAGTTAATGTATTTTAATTAATGTTTTAATTTGAAATTGAGCAAATATGTTTTTGTTTTCGGTTAATATATACGCGGTGTGATTGTAATGAATGGACGACAGAGAAACTCCACGAATGCACAAATATGGGGAAAGTAAAACGACTCAAATTATGATGGCAACTGTATGTCATGTGACTTCCAGTTCGGGACTTAGAAAATTTTAGGCCAATGGATTTTTGTTCGACTGAGTGTACAAGAACGCATGTCAGCATAAGCAGAGTAAAACAGCAATGCAACAAATTGTAGGTGAATGAAGGCGTGAAATGAGCTAAAATTTGTAGCAATTTCATTTATGGTTTTTTTTTAAGAATAGATTGGAGTTACAAAATGTGAAGAGCCAAATCATTCTGATAAGAGAAATATACTTTTTCCTCTTTTCGTATGACGAATGTACACGCATTGAGATCATTTAATGCCCTGCAACATGTATATGCTCTAAAAGCATTGACATATTAATTTTAAGAGGCCATTCAGTTGATTTCGTGCACTGCAAATGTATTTTTATGTGTTACACCTTCTTGCTTCATTCTAGTTCCGTGGGAATGTTGCTTATTCCTTGCCAGGTTTGTGTATATTCTTGCCGGCTGTATGGTTGCTGGCCTTGATTTTTAAGATTCAGAATATGAAGTATTTGTATCTCTATGATATATGGCATGTTGTTTATGCTGTCAGTTGATCTATCTGTCTGTCTTTTGCAGTCAATATTTAGAAACAGTTCATAGATTCATTGAAAATCTGAAATTATATAAGGGCCATATCAGGAAATGCATGCTATATATAACAGAAGAATTGTTTTTCTAAAGAATGAATATTAGAGTAATATAATTATATTACTACCTACTTTTTGTATGAGTGCAAAATTTAATATTTGACTGAAAGAAGAACATTGTCTTGAAGATATCTGGAAACAAAATTCTGAAGAAAATATTTGGACCAATATTAAAACAAGTAACAAGGAAATGGATTTTGTATTCTCTACCTAATTATATAACAGTGGTTAAATGGGAGAGGTTGAGATGGGAACACAAAATACATACAGATCTTTGGTTGGAAATACCATGGAATGAGACCACTTCAGATCCTGATGATGACTAAAATGTGTTTTATGGAAACAGAGAGCTGACTGGACTGACATGGATCATTAAATGGTTTATTGGCACAGTTTTGTGTTGAGAGTGATGGATCTTATGTATATTTGCATGAAATTTTACATAATAGAGAAGTTTTCAAGTGTTATTCCCCATTAACCATTTTCTTGCTAAGTGAAATTTTACATTCCATTTAGTTTTTGTGAACACTAGTGTAGGTTAAATTGTGTCCTTCATTTTGTTAACGTATTTCTCGCTACAAGTGCCACCTAGAGTTATTCAGTGGGATTCAAACAAAAGACAGAAATCATCCTTGTCAACTGTCATAGCAGTCCATTGACATTGCATGAGCAAGTTTAAAACTTAATGCTGGACTAAAATTTAAATGGTTTTTAGCTGGTTTGGTATTCTGTTTCTCTGGATTGACTGTGATGAATTGTATTTGGAAGGAGTTGATACAAATAATCAGTTGCAAACCTCAGCTGTTAAATTGACAAATAGTGCAATCACCGGTTTGATATGTTCCATATTTCATGCATTAATTAGGTGCATAAAATATATTAAAGATAAACAAATGCACTTCAGTTTTATTAATTTACTTGTATTGTATTATGGTCACCCACATATTTCGACCAGTGGCCATCCTCATTTCGACTGATTTGAGAACAAGAGTGCAATAGTAATTATGTGTGTCCTTGTCACAACACAGTATTAAAACCAATATAATTTCTGGTTAAAAGTCACTGTTGAATAGTAAAATAAAATATGGATGATGATAACAGTATCAGAATTTAAAATTATTTGGAATATGTTGAGTGATGTATGTAGCAGATACATGTGGTGAATTATAATCCAGATTGTTGGCCAATGTGTAGTCTGGATGGTCAGCTACTCAGAATCTGCTCTGAGTAGTTCACACTCCAAATAATTTTAACTTGCCATATTTTTCTAGTCATCCATATTTTATTTTATTTTATTATTCAACAGTGACTTTTAACCAGAAATTATATGGTTTTTATTGCTGTTGAGTGATTCATACACATTTTAGCTACAATTTTATTCCTGTTCTCAAATAAATCACCCTGAGGATGGCCATATGAGTGGCTAAAACATGTTGGTAACCATACTTTATCACAGGTGCATCAATACCATTACAGTGCATTTGTTGGTCTATAACACATTTAATACAATCACAAGTCTTCCCACGGGATCTCTTCTTTTCAGGTTTTCCAACTTTTTATGTATTCTACATCTCTACAGTATGTAATATCAGTCAACCCTTTGAAAGTGGTTTTTATCTTTCAAGTTATTGGATATTGCTTAAATTATTAAAAAAAACTGTCATGCAGTAGATCTTATTCTTACTGTTACAGGTACATTATACACTGTTGATGTTTGGTATCAGTTTAATTGACTTGGAAAAACAAAACAGTAAATTTGAACTGACATTCGCTTATTGTGGTTTACACTATGCATACATTTGGACACTGCTTATAGAGGTTTAAGAGAAGATACTACAACTTTTTATTTGCTTCCTGCTGCATGAAATTTGGCGTTCCTTGAGCAGTGATCTTTACACAGCATCTGGAATGAGAGTGAAGAGCATTCTCTTTAGCTTAGAAGTTCAACAACTTCATATTCTGAAACTCCTAGATCAAGTCCTCTTGAAGCTGTACATGTATTATAGAGAGTTAGAATGAAGTGTGACTTGTGTAATGTTCATACAGTGCAGTATTGTTTTAATAAATGTGAATGTATTTCCTGTGAAGCCATCTTGCAGTCAACTTTCCTTTCCCTGGGTTGGTCTGATCTCTCTTTGCTTTCCATATACACAGATGTAGGTAAATCTTTCCAGCCTCGGGGTGGCACATCAGAATTCCCACCTCCAACAGTGGACTCTGGTAAGAACTTTCTCATTGGTAGGCTGGTTTTTTGATTGGCACTTGCTGCTATTTTCATACCTTTCACATCTTGGTTTTGCCTTCAGGAGTTGTTGGAATCATCATTTAGTTAACAAATTTCCATTACGGTTTTGAGATCTGTTTTGTCCTTTTTCTGCTCATACATTGAACATCAGGTGTAAAAATTTCATTTCTGTTTCTTATGCATATTGTAGATAGCCTGTTAGCATGCTGTTGGACTTATTCTCCTCTGAATAAATACACATTATTAGTTCTTCTCTATCAAAGTAAATGCTTTAAAACTGTCATTAAACTTTTTTGTGTGTTTTATGTGTATCTTCTGTCTAACAGTAATCTGTTTAATCTTTGTCCTCGCAAATTTAAATATCATCTTCTTATAATAAAACCAACTAGATGCACTAATTTCTCAAATTTATTTTTGGAATTAAACTCTGCATGTTTCAGACAGTTCCTCTGTCCATCATCAGGAGTTTTTCACTGTACACACAGCAGTGGTATATGTCATACAGGTTTGCTGACAGCTTGTCAGCAGGGTCCTGACCCTGCTGACAAGCTGTCAGCAAACCTGTATGACATACCACTGCTGTGTGTACAGTGAAAAACTCCTGATGATGGACAGAGGAACTGTCTGAAACATGCAGAGTTTAATTCCAAAAATAAATTTGAGAAATTAGTGCATGTGGTTGGTTTTTTTATAAGAATTTATCATGATGCATGGTCACCTGAATGTTAAATATTATCAAAATATTTAAAAGATACCTGAACAACCAGATACGTCATAGTCATCAAAGTATGCTAGTGACACTGTGCAGATTTGCAGAATTACGTAGTTACACATTAGCAAGAGAAAGATTCAGATACAAAAAAAGAGCATGTATATTTCATAAAGTTGTAAAGCAACAACAAGTGTACAATTACTTTACATACTTTTATTTCCGTTTTTATGTTTGACGCTGTTGTGGTGGGCAGTTTGCCTACATAACAGGGAACGGCACTCTGTTGCTTTGGTAAATGCTTTGTCTTTTGGATGTGATAGTAACAAGATTTGAAGTGACTGTGCTGGAAATTGAATTCCAGTCTTTGGTATTGTCATGCCATTGTGTTGACACTATTTGATGCTTCCAGTAAGCTGAGCCTGTGTGTTCTGTGTTTCTTTGCTTGCCTTCTCCCCCATAAGGTGCTTGGGGTTACATTTTTATGAGTAGTTTCAAGCTGGACACTTCCTGGAATAGAATATTCATGCAGCCCTTCTTGAGGTGTGTTGTATTTTAAGTTCATTATGTTTCATTTAAGCTTGTTTCATGCTGCTGGTGACACTGATGGTATGGTAAATCACATATGAGTGATCAGTGTTAAAACTGTCATAGGGATGTAATTTTATTAATTGTTCTCAGGGTATAAAATTGATTGATTATTTAATGACATTTTCTCAAGCATCATTAACTCTTTTCATGCACACACAGAATTTTTATGAAGGGACTGTGGACACCTACAGACACCTCAGTGACAGTCTTTGGTTCTAAAATCAAACCCAGAATATACTAGATCAACAGCATGAATACTAGCCACCTGACCAACGTTTTGTATCTCAGAATATCAGCTTCACAGATTGTGTTATGTTTTTGTGAACTATTTTCGCAGTCCATATGTTCTGCTCGTTCTGTGATGCTTGGCCAATTTTCAGGCCAGACTCCCCTCCTCAATGCAGTTTTGAAACAGTTAAGTTGTTACAAAATAAGGTTGTTGGTATTTGTATACTTCAAAACTTCAAGGCCATGAATTCATAGCTTGATATTGTATTTACATACATAAAATTCGTGGCAATACACTGAGGATTTGACTGACATTCACAACTTTTTCATTGATGAAATAATGATCATAGCAAGACTGAGGAACACCTGTTGATAAGCTAGTGTATGTACACTTCGGGACTGGTTATTGATTTTAATTCTATACTTTGTAATAATTGAGTATTGCATATTGACAGAACATGACGGATTGTGAATGTTGCAAGTAGTCAGCAGCTATTGACTTGGTTCTTGTTGGTTGGCATTGTCATAGGTAAACACAAGTAATGTGGCTTAATAACACCAGCAGTGTGGAACTAATTGGCATAACTCCTCAATTCAGAATAATATGAAGATTTTTCTGTTTCATATGGATCCATATTTATATTCATACATTAGCATGTCACTTGTGAAGTAGATAGAAAATGTTTTGTTTGCTCCTACACCTATAGGCCAGATCAATACAAATAATCCACAAACATGTATCAAATGTATATACTGAATTTGAATACAGCAAGGCACATAGCATTTGTGTGATTTAAGGTTTTACAGCATTATTGATGAGGATGTACAGTCATCGGATGTGGTGCTGTGTTGATCATTAATTCATTACTGACATTTCGGAGGAGCTTGTTGCCTCCATCCACAGTTCTTCCACGAACTTATTCTTCTTCTACTACTACCTTGAAGATGAAGGCATTATCTAAATTTCTTTTTGCTTGCGAAATTGCAGTTTGTATTGTTCAGTGGAAAAAGTTAACACATGATCATCCATTTCTCTTCTGCAGTATGGTGTACAGGAGAGAAGCAGGAAGCCTTGATCGTTCATTCTGATGTTTATCCTTTATTACTATATTTTTCCAGTTTCCAATTTTGTAGCCACACACACATTGACGTATTGTAACCTCTGCTTGATCTCCTAATTTCTTTATAGTTTTAACCCCTTTGCATTTTCTTAAAGGGTGGTTTTGTTGTACTTAAATTTGTGTTTTGCTTTGTTACTTTTCATTGCCTTTACTTCACTGTTTTATTTTATTCCAGACGTATTTGATTATAGTCTTATTATCTTTCCAACTGATTCCACAGGAGCCACTCTTTATCCACCGATCCTGCGACCTAAAGGTACATGTATCTTTTGTTTCTTAAGTGGCTTAAGTTATTATCATTTATATTATAATAATACAATTATTTTGGCCAAAGTTGATACTTATCTTTTATTTCATATTTTCTTGTTTATTGGTGTGTTTAATTACACTGTATTAGCTACATATTTCATGTGGCAGGATTATTCTGAATGACAAATTTGGAGGGATGTTGATGGAAACTGTAGTCACTTGGATTTACAGTAATGTCCCACCATTTTCCTCAATGAGTAAAAACACCACAAATGACCATAGTAAGAACCCACTCCTTCATCCAGAATTTTAATGCAGAACCTCCTGAGTACAAAGCACTTTGCTGTGAAGTATGTTGACGTCTGAAAAGTAAAACATGCATTATAAAATATACATTTTAAAACTTACTCAAACACTCGTGTGTAAAGTTTGTAATGTTTGTTGCATGTTGCATTAAGAATTACCACTTATATACACAAGTGGGAACAACATAACAAATGCTTTGATGCTAGCTAATAAAAGCAGTATTTCTTGTCATTATTCTGTAAGAAATGCAAGTTTATATTGTTTGTTTTATTGAAGGTGTTTGAGAACAAAATGCTGAGGGAAATATATTGGACCTGTGAAGGAGGAAGTAACAAGATCGATAGTATTAGCTAACGAGAAGTAACATAATTTGTACCTTTCACTTACAGTGTTTGAGGTGATTTAGTCTAGGATGATGAGATATACAGGACATGTAGCATGCAGGGGGGAGGTAGGCTGATAATGTAAAAATTGGTTGTGAGATGTTGAATGTGAAGTTACAGATGAGATAAAGTTAGATTTTGGTCCAATGGCAGGTTCACTGAACATGATGATGACCCTTCAGGCCCCTGACCAAGTGTATGACTCTGTCTTGATTCATGGCAGATGTAGAGCTATACTGTTACTTTTTTGTATTCTGCTGCTGATATCAGTGTAGTTTTCACTATTCATTTAATTTTCCCTTTTCTCTCATATGCCAGAGGCCTATGTAACTTCATGTGACAGCACAACATTGTCTCAAATGTGACATAGGAAGAAAACTTGAATACACATGTGCTATTCACATATGATTCATATACTAATGCTTAACCTTGTGCTTGTGTTATTGCTGTAATTGGAGGAACTAACAAGAAGAGAATGTAAAATGTGTAGTTTGATTAATGTTTGTGGAGTGTATTCAAAATATTTTGTGTGTCCTGAAAAAAATAATTATATATTATTTGGATTAAAGTTATTTTAAATTTATGTGCCATTTAAACTTATTAACAGAAGTAATATGGAATGTGGATATTTGTAGGGCCTAAACCTGGACCACCTCGCAATATCACGGTCACTGAGATCAATAATGGCTTTCTGATCACGTGGCAAGCCCCACTAGAGAGAGCCCATCTAGTTCAGTACTACACCATCAAGTACAAAACAGATTCAGGTTGGAAGAACTTAAACAAAGGCTCAATACGACCTGAGGAAACATCCTATCTTGGTGAGTTCTAACATAGGAGTTCAGATGTAAGTAAAGCCAAGGATAAAATTTAAAGTCTTTTGGGATCTTAACACCAAGTTGATTATGAAATTGTTACTGACCTTTCGAATGATTGTAGTGCCTTCATCTTTAGGGTCAAGCAGTCCAAGAAGGTCACTCTTGTCTGGCTGCCTGATAGTGGAGATGAAGTGCTATGATACTTCATAATGTGTATTGGTAAATATTCATTAACTGACAAGGCATTACATACCATTGCACTTGAATCATTAGCAGCACCACTATGAAAAACTCAAATTAGCAAACCCAATTTACTGTATGTTCCTCAATATAAGACAAACCTGCATATCAGGTAACCCTCTTTACAATCTTCAGAAAAAATTCCTGTACAGCATATTATCACTTTATGGGCAATTATTTCATGTAAGATGACCCTTCATTTGTTGGACACTGGATGACGACAAAATACTTGTCTTATATTTAGGAAAATGTGGTATTCATACCGGGTAACATTCCATGTGGATGTCAGTCCAAGATTCCCACAATTTTATGTACCAGGATAATGAAATCTAGAGTACTGTGATGGGCCAGGCAAACATGCAGCTTGGATGGTAGCCATGAAGCACCAGATTAGTTGAGTGGGAGACTATCCAGGAAGCAGTTACTTTGCAGGAAGGAAGCGTGTCATTGAGATGGATCATAAGGAGCTAGGTAGTAGGGATGAAAGGTGGAAAAATTGTTGATGATATGTGTCCAATGTTGGGTTTCAATATTAGCAGTATTGTACCGGTTGGTTTTATGAAGACAGTCAAATTTTATACTTTTCTTACTCGTAACATAAAAAATTTAAGTATTTCCCTCTGGAATAATTTTGTTAACATAGATTTGATTTTTTTTTCCTGTATTGCAAAAAGCAAGATGGAACATTTTGTTTATTTGGCATCACTAAACATTACAAAGCTGAAAACCAAGTAGTTCCGAGCAAGCAGTGTTTCATGGGTGTGGTCATCCTGGCATGAATGTGTTAAAAGCTAGTGACTATATTGACTAGGTATAAATAACAAAAGAACCATGTGTATAGGTGTGTAACACAACAAAACCACAGGGAAGAAGTCACAATATAAGAATTGTTGGGCGCTATGCTTGCAAATGTACCTAATTTCAAGCATTTGTTAACAGTAGTGTTCCTGATACAGTTACAGACAAAATGATCTCTGGGATCCCTTGCTGTCATTCGGTTTGGATACCATTTTATCTTCTCTTCTTTCCAAGCATCTAAACATTAAAGTATATCTTGTCTTTCTTGTTTTTAAGCTTTCGCCATGTTCCAAATGTAATTTGTTCCTTTTTGGGTAATTCCCCGGCATCTGAGTTCTAATTACCGACATTTCGGAACTCACTATCGGTTCCATCTTCATAGGCCTATGAAGATGGAACCGATAGTGAGTTCCAAAACGTCGGCAATTAGAACTCAGACGCCGGGGAATTACCCAAAAAGGAACAAATTACATGTCTTGTCTTGTCTTCAGTAGGGTTGTGTAACTTGCATCCCCACTCTGGAAAAAGAATGTTGATTGGAAACTAACTGGTGAAGAGCATATTTAGATCTGAGGCTGCTGGGCAACACAGTATTGAAAAAATTGTATTTAATGAGAATTGATATAAAATGCATGTGAAAGAATATGTGCATACTGCATCGCATAAAGTCCTCTTGGACTAGATATTGTGGGGAGACCAAGTTGTAGAGAGAGGGAGAACCTTAATCTGTATGTTGGAGAAAGCGATGTAAAAAGCCCATTATGTATGTACAGGGGATGGACAAAATAATGGGCATTGGCAGTCCTTTTCTCACCTGTGTTTTGTATCAGGCATGCAACACATTCTGTATGTCACTGGAGCAGATAGAAATGGTTCAGGCAGTACCATATATTGGGGTTTTTGTCTTGTGTATAATGAATCTTTGGGTCAAATACTAATGCAGAGTGTGTGGTTCAGGTCACTAGTTACTATTTACTGAATGAAATTAATGTTCCCTGGATTTAGTTACTCACTAATTTAGTTCTTTAGGTGACTGTTTTATTACTTAGCTAGTTAAGTACTTAAACATCTCATAAATTCAAATAGCCAGGTAGTTCCGTTCATTAGGTGATTTGTTACTCAGTTGATAAGTTAACAAGGTAAACTAGGTTGTTTGCTAATTAGTCAGCTGCCTAGTTTCCCGGTCTACCTTGCTAGTGTAATGTGAAGATATGGCTGATGTTCCTATAACAGTGAAGAACCTGGTTGGTGGGCGTACCTACTATTTCCGAGTAGTGGCCAATTCTCTGAAAAGTTACGAAACCAGTGAAGAGGTGAAGTACCCAGTGCCAGCAAGAGTCAAACATAAGGCCATAACCGCAGGTGTTGTGGGTGGTATCCTCTTCTTCATCGTTGCCATCATTCTCTCGGTCTGTGCCGTGAAAATCTGCAACAAGAGAAAGCGTCGGAAACAAGAAAAAGGTAACTATGAATATACATTAACAGTTTGTTTGTTTAATGTGGAATGAAACTAAATTTTGGAATTTGATATGACTGTTCACACAGGTCTAGAACTCATGAGCCATCCACCTTTGTATCCAATATAAACTGCAAATTGAGGATTCTGCAATGTAATGCTGCATTGCTGTTAATTGATTCCCAACATTTCAAAGGAATGCTGGGAGCCATTAACACAGTGGTGTGACATCACATCCCAGAAAACCATATTCCTGCATTGCACTACTGTAAAAACCTTAAAACTTACATAAAACTGCAGAATGTTTGTCTCCATATGAAGGTATTTCCAGCTTTGAGCTCATCATTTGTGCTAGCACAGAGGTCTTAAATCCATGTTGATAATTTATTTTTCTTTAACTAAAGCCAACCAAAAGATTGTAGCTCAACTGTAATTTTGTTTGGCTGCCAGTGCATCTTAGTTACTTTATGGGGTGATCAATATGCAGAGTGTGTTGAAACTGTCTTAGTTGGTGCTAAAAACTTCAGACCTGTAGTAATAGGAAGTATTCATGTTTCATTTTTCTTCAGAGTAAGTAAATGTATCATGTACAAGCATGTAACTTCTGTTAGGAGTCTGACCCATTTTTCACTTGCGCATTTTCTGCCTTAATTGGTGTTACTTGAGGTTTTCCCTCATTCTTTCAGGCAGATATTAGAAGAACACTGTATCACCAAATCAGTTACATTCACTCTCTGTTGTTTTCACCATATATTATCCTGTAATATCAACTGGCACTGTATACCTTTCAATTTGATAAGGTGTCATCTGCATTTTATTTTGCACTTTTGAAGACAGGCACTCATAAATGGAATATGGCACAGGGAAGTGGAAATCACATTAAGGACCTTGTTCAGTTGATAGGGTGTCATAAGTAGGATTTGCTTCAGTGTGTGGACATTCATAAATAGAATGTGATACACTGTATGGACATTAAGTTGTAAGTAGGATTGGATAAAGTGGATGACAAGTCACAAGTTGGATTCAGTATGGTGAGTAGACAGTCATAAGCAGGATCTTGTGCAGAGGAGTGTGGGTTGTAAATAAGCTCCAGTACTGTGGATAGACAGTAACAAGTAGGGTCTGCAACAGGAGATGGAAAGTCATAAGTAGGATCTTGTATATTGGATGATAGTGGGGTGCAACTGTTGCTGGTATCGCTTGATGTTCCTCTTAAACTCGTACCTTTTATGCATTGATTTCTAGGGGCCCTTTTTCTACTAAGTAAAGTAGCTATGTTATGAAGCTGGTGAGTCCTTGCATACCACAGTTTCCCTTCATTCCCTGTGCCTGTCTTCACATAATGGCACGTCATGCTGCAGGTGCTGATTTGTAGAGCAAATGTTCTAAGTAATTAATACGATGGTCATCTCGGTTTTGCTGCCATGTAGTTTTGCAGGTTGATGTATAATATGCCACCACATAGGTAATATGAATGGGGTTTGTTCATATTGCAGTCTTTTGGGTGTAGTTTGTGTCAAACCCCATAACTTTAAAGATGAAAAACTCCTGCTGTGACAATCTGAAAATGTGTTTCAAAATAATACTTCAGAGGTTGAATAGGCCATGGAATGTGGGAGGTTTTAATTTTCTGAACATACATCAACAATATGCAGAAATTTGTCCAGTTTATATTTAGAACATTCGTTTCCTTTTCTGTGTACTTGCCGATTAATGAATAATCATGAACTAATTAATAACTGAAGACTGAGGCACACCTCTTTACTAATATGATCAGATGAGAGCCCTAATCTGAACTTGATATATAGTATGTAATTATTGGCATTTTGGACACATATAGTTTAAACACTTATAATGCTGCACCATATGGACTTGTGCACCTCCCGTGTACATGTGGTCAGTTACCTACTGTTCTCATGTTGAACTTTGATCTTACAGCTTTCCTTTATTTTGTACGCAGCATATAATATGGTCGCCTGTCGAGTAACTGATGCAAGAAATGGTGGCCAACCACCAGGGGCCAGCCAAGTGCCTTTGAAAAAGTAAGTAATAGGGTTGATGAAGTGTTATGCCTTGTTATAATGTTTGTTGTTTCTTATACATGGTGTTTGTGATGCACAGCATATTTTTGCATTTACTGTGTTAATTACTGATTTTGTTCACAGTGAATGGTTATTACTGTGCTTACAATATTTGTGTTATCCGAGGAATTTCCTGTTGAGGTCCTTGTGACAACATTGTACATATGAAGTCAGGTTCATCATATAATTGTTGTAGTTTTTAAGGCAGTACTAATAAATTGTTAACTATTCTGGCTGTGTGACCTTGTGACTTTCAAGTAAACTTCCGACTTTTTGTAAAACGTGACTTCCTTATTTGTGCACAGTAAACAAGTATAGTGCACTGTACTTCAGTGTGGAGATGCCCATTTTGTTTGTTGCTTGGTATACCAGTTTTTCTCATTCTATTCATGATTTTCTGTGCTCAGCCCAAGTGAATGCTGAGGTTGTAATTTTAGATACATTTTGTTTTCTCCATTCTCTTTAATTCAAACATAATCATCCTCCATTCTCATTCAAGAAATGTGAATTTGACACTGAGCTTTTATCAGCCAATACTTCTTCAAATATTTCATCTAAATGACACTGATGAAGACATTGAATTTCTCTGAAGTCCTGGAAGCTTTTTGTTTGGCAGTTCATTTTGGTGCCATATGTCAGAGGATTCATACAGGGGTTAATTGTCATACCGAGCATACCCCAGCATGATGATGTTATTGAGGAACACAATGCACTGTGTTTTAAAGCTAAATTTTATGGTACCAGATGTTTTGTATATGCCATTGTTGACTATATCTTTGTCATACCATCATCTTCTTCTTCATCTATTGATCTTTCCATCAGTTTCAGGCATTTTATGATGCAATGCTCTCCTTCTCCATCCTTCAATAAGGACTTCTGTTGTATCTGTGTCAACACCTTCCCCACACACTTTTGCACATTTTTCCCATGCTTAATAATCAACCTTGTCTTGATTGTTCGGCCACTCTCATTTATGCTGTGGATAAAGACTGATTTTTTATCTTTCCTCTGTAGGATTGATAGCGAAACCTATCAAGACTTCAGGCACGAGCCCGTTTAGTTTATCTGGGACAAGACTGTTGAGAAACAGTAAGAGATATTCATAGTTTCAAGCATCTCACTTAATATATTGTTAATATTTCACTTTTTTGAGATGCATTAAGGGAATTGCTTGGCTGTGATGAAATATAATGTTTGAGACTACTTCATGTTTCTGATGCCTGTTAATTACTGTGTCAAGTAGTATGGAAACATCGCTTATCAGAACTGATACACTGTCAGTTACATCCGTGACTGCACTCTCATTAAACTTCAAGGTTGTAGAATTTTATTGCAATTAAAAGGAAATTTTGTTTAAAATGTGTTGGTACAAATGCTACACTTTGTTAAAGCAGCTAACATTTGACCATAAGAAGGTAAAGGTAAAGGCACCGAAGGCCCAGAGGGGAAGTAGTTGTATAGCTCTACTCTTTCTTTAACGTCGGCGTTAGATGGGGTGCATGGTCAACGCCATGCCCCAGCTGCTTTACCCCTGGGTAAAACGCGGTACCCATTGTATAGAAGGCTGAGTGAGCCCCGGGGCCGGTCTGGATGGGTGTGGAAAATCTCACCCCCACCAGGATTCGATCCCCAGACCATGCAGCCCGTAGCGAGTTGCTATACTGACTGCTATACCGGTCATGTAAGAATTTGATTATAAATTCCTAAACTTACTGTTATTAACTCTAGGAAAAAAATATTTTATTGATTGCTTGTGAAGTCATGGATAAACTCGACTGCCCTACTCCTTCCCCTTCTGCATTTAAACTCTTTCCACCTCCTTTTAAAATCATATTTACATAGCACTTAGTGCCAAACTGGACCCCATTATTGTATATATTCCAGATCCCTGTGTTTGAAGTGTATTAACTTAACATCTTAACACATTTTAGATGCAGATATGAGGAGTGGCTAGAAAGTGACTGAATTAATTCATATAATTTATGATGTGGGTAATACAGCATAATCATATGAATCATCCCTTTTTCTGTTAGCACTACTTTTAGCTAAAAATATACCACAATTATACCATATAGGTATCACAATTTAAAAGTTCATGCAAACATACATAAATACATACACTGATACTAAAGAGTACCCATTTAATTTTTTTCTTATTTCTTTCTTGCCATTTTTATTTTCCAGTTTTTCTCAATATTTCATTCAAGTATTTCTGCATATAGTTCTTGAATGTCAAGCTTAAACCATTTCTGACAGGAATGGTCCCTCATTGGTGGTCTAGAAAGCAACAAATTGACATGAACAGACAACAATATATTTTTGAGAAAGCTGTTTTAACATTACATTCTTTTATTTTTTCCTTCAATGTTCAACAGTTTTGATACTTGAAGATAACTGACTTTTCACTAGTTTTTCTGTCTGATTCTCAGAGCCACAGAATTTTTCTGATCAAGGTGGGCGTACTTTTAGTTCAGTTTTTTTTTAAATCTCTCTCTGTCTCTCTCACTCTCCCTTTCCCTCTTCCTCCTCCCTCCCCAAGGAAAGGTTTTGTGTGTGAGAACAGACCTAAATCCATTTGTTAGATGGGCTCAAAATAGATTATACAAAACCAGCTCATTGACTGAGTTTGGTTTTGTAGAGGGTGTATTTCTGTCATATTGTTTCATAGCATATTTGTGAGGGAAAGGTTTTTTGTTCCAACAACTAAGTAATATTAGCAATTACATTTTCTGTTTGGAAGTTATGATACCACAAAAATATATTAGTGTAACATGATTCAAATGAAAATGCTTCTTGTCTTGGAAAGGCAACTAAAATGACAGCCCTGCAGCTTTTACCAATAGACACATACAGCATTCTTGCTAGTTGTAAGGAACTTGCAATGAAAGTGATAAAGACAGATTCAGTCTCAAATAGTGACCAAATGTTTCACTGGAACCAAGACAATGAAGAGTTTGTTGTTGTCTGTATAACACAGTGGTGGCGAACACAGTATCAGAGTCTGGCCTCTGTGTGGAGTGATTTGTAGCTTAGTTTTTTTCCCCCTTTCCCCCAACAGAGATCTGTACTGCTGCAGTCAAGTGATGTGTTTATAGTGAATATTTGATACATTATAACCCATTTGCTTACATACCAGTTAGGTGTCGCTAGAATTCATATACATTTCCCTTTCACTCCCATGTACTGTGATTGTTGCCATATCTATTAACATAACCCACCTTTTAAGAAAGCTGAGCCTTGACATTTAATAATTATATTTCTGTCAGTCAGTGACCTGCATTAGGTACTGCAGTTCCCTCTGTGCCTGATATTACCCATATGCCACCATGACTCATTTTCGTGGTGTTTCCTCCACTCCTGATATAATGGTTATGCCACCATATGTCAGGCATTGTGTGCCCCTGCACCAGATGTGGTGGTTAAACCATCATGGCTCAAATTGTTATATTAAGTAGTGGCATTTTTACCGTACCATATATAATAGTTATACCACCTGCCTGAATTCATGTCTGAAACAAATAGCTTTTCTTTCATACCAGATGTAGTGATTGCATTGCCTTCGCACGGTAATTAGCACTGTGTTTGTAATTATACACTGTACAATGTGAAGATAAAGGAGGGTTTAGGTCAGGATAGGCTTAATATTATGCATCTAACCCCATGCTGTGCAGACTGATGTAGGAATTAGTTAATAATTGTATAATTAATGAAAGTAACTTTTGATCACTCTTGTTCATAGTGCTGAAGTAAGCAAATGGTTTAGATGAGAAAATATTCAAAAGAAGTTATAGTTGGAATAAAGTTGTGCAGGAATATTATATAATTCTCTGTCACAATGTTTCTCTAAAAGCTGACTGCAGTTATATTTATAATTCATGTCAAAGTAAACTGTAACCCAGAAGAAGCTGTCATATAGATTAAGTGGTTTTTAACTAAGTTAAATCATTGCTTAAGGATTATCGTAAATGAATTTTTGGATCATTTGATTGTTGTTATGTACTGTTGAATTGTTTACTTTCAGCTGATGGTAATGCTGAAAGGCACCTAAGAAGATAAGCTAAGGTAAAATTTTCGAAATATTCTTACGTTGTTCATTTGTTAAAAGTGCAAATTCATTAATAGTTTTGGCATGTCGGTTGAAATGCTTTTCTGCATGTCACTTCTGACATGCTGCTGATTGTTCGCCATCACTGGAATATTATGACAAAATAGCGAGTAGTGCTCAGTGATAATGAGTTCGACTTTCTTACTGATACAGTTGCTTTCCTTTATTTTTACTTTTACATTCTTTTATAATTAGACCCATACATGACTGGCACATTTTATAGGCAAGTTCTGTCACACAAAATTCTGAAATCCGTGGTTGGGGTTGTCATCATTAAAGTATATATTATTATAAGTTTTGATGTCCCTCTGTCTCTAACTATTAGGCCATAATAACTCCGCTACACATGAATTAGTTTTTGTAACATTCTTGTAATAAAAGTCAACAAGATGCACTATTTCTCAACTTTATTTTGGTAAAGAACTGTACGTGTTTCGGACAGATCTACTGTCCGTCATCAGGATTCTTAGTACTGTATTCACAGCAATAGGTATTTGTCATACTAGTTATGTTGTCTGCTAGTGAGTTCATCCTGACCTCGCCAGCAGACAGTCAACATAACTAGTATGACAAATACCTATTGCTGTGAATACAGTATTAAGATGCCTGACGATGGACAGTAAATCTGGCCAAAACACGTAGCGTTCTTTACCAAATTAATTTGAGAAACAGTGCATTTCGTTGGCTTTTATTATAAGAATATACCATGATGCATGGTCCTCTGAATGTTAAATTTTTATAATATTTTTACTGCTCCTGCTTCTCTACAGTATGCTTTAAAATTCTATATTTTGTTTATTGCTTAAAACTAATAATTAATTTAATCTGTGAAACTTTCTGGCTCTTCAGTGGCATCTGTTGGAGAGAATATGAAATATTTTAATGACATGGCGCTGGGAGAACTCACATGCCTGACATAGTAGCCACCATCATGAGCAAATATGATTTTCTCTGTCAGTCTTGACTCTCATTTCTATGCACTGATACTAATACCTACTCCATCTCCTGTCCCATGCAGAGATGTTTCTATGGCTTTGCTCTTAAATATATGAAATTGAGGCCTTTGGTGTTCAGAAGAATAATTGTGTGGCATTGTCTTTTGTTTTCTGCTTGGGTAAGATGGGACTGCTTTGGAGGCAAACAAAACAACATCATTGGAAGTGAAAGTCTGCTGCCAGAGGTCACCCACTGTTTTAAAATTTTATGCATTACCTTTACCACGTTTTGAACAGGAGGTGTCTGTCAGGCCTACCGTGTGCTGTTTATTGTTTCCTTATGTGTGGAGGGACATGCTTGTGGTACCTGTGAATTTAATGTTACGTGTTTCATATACTGTGTTACTTCTGACCCATTTTTTTACATCTTTTGTGTTTTTGTGTCAGATTGAGGATCTGTGGTTGTGTTTGATGCGCCAAGTTTGTGGTGTGTTGCTACTAGTGGTTGGAAATTGTTATTTTGTGTTTTAGCTTCAAAGAGAGAAGGTTCAAAGTTATTTTAATATTGAGAAACCTGTTCACAGAATTAGTCAGTCGTAAACATATTTTGTGTTTTGCAATATAATGTTTTCCTAGGGTGAATATATCATATGGGTGAGGAAGTAAGTTGAGGACAATGAAGTTACATAGTGATTTGTAATCCTCACCATATATGATTAAAATGATCAAATCAAAGAGGGTGAGATCTGTGGGGTATGTGGCATAAATGGGATAGAAGAGAAATGCATACATGTGACCACTTGTATGAACTAAGCATAGGTGGGAGGATACTATTAAAATATAAAGAAATGGGATGGGAGGGTGTGGACTGAATTGATCTCACTCAGGTCAAAGATCAGTGATGGATGCTTGTGAGCTTAGTGAAGGAACTTGAGTTTCCATGTATCATGATGATGGAATTTCAAAGTTCTACAGGATGCAGGGAATTTTTGACAAGCTGGATAGCTGTTAGCTTCTCAAGATGAACTGTGCTGCATGCAGTTAGCCAGCTAGAGTGACTATACAGTACATCTAATTCCAAGTTACATGGTTGAGTAATGGAGTACATTTCCTTTCCAGTGGTTTTATATTATTGCGTTAAAGTTTGAGTCTGTAAGAGTAACAATGATATCACTCACATTGATGACCTAAATTTATTTTATTGGCATAATTTCTTGACAGAGTATGTTATAGACATCAGTTGGTGTAATTACACATCATGAGGGTTTATTAGCTGTGTAACTAGGCTGGTAATAGTCAAAAATGTTCACAGCAGGTTTATATTGCCCTCATGCCTTATTGTATATAATGATTTTCTGACTAGATTCCCCAATGTTTGTGTTCCAGAAATGGGTATGGATAGGTCCATTGAAATCTTACTTTTAATTTCCTGGGGCTAGGGGACTTCCATTTAAGAATTTAAAGTTTGGTCACCATTTTGGTGATGCATAATGATTATTTCTGTAATTGACTGTCTTTGAGAAGCAAGTTTAGAGTTATTTGTGAAAACAGACCACTTTGTGTAGTAGTTGAAAGTTAACATTAGTTAATTTTTTATGCAGATAGAGGTAAATCTGAACAATGAAAGAAAGTTCACATAATTAATGAAAAAATAATTACTGAACTTTTTGGTAATTTAGAAGAGTGGTACTTGTGTCTCTTTTTATAATGATATGCCTAAATATAACTTCCCACAAGCCTCCTGACACTTTACTCTTCATGGACCATCCATCTTCCTTATCTTATTCCTATTTCATGTAACTAGATGCTCTTAGGTATTCTTAATGCATCAAGACTTTCCCAACAAATGACTTACCTACTGTATTTGCATTTCAGTGTGTTATAATGCATTTCAGTTTTGTCTGTGTTAATAGTAAATCAAGAAATTTTCATTTACAGTCTCTTAGTACCAAATTGTTAGCAGTAAGTTTTGTTTTATTAATTAGGCTTCATTTTTTGGTAATTAATTTGTCTTATACACCCCTCACTGGGTTTTTTAATTGTGCATGCAGATATTTGATTGTACACACTTCAAACACTTCAACAAGACGTGTAACAGCATTATATAGTGTTTATTTTTATCTGACAACTGTCGATTGTCATTTCCTGGTGGCTTATTTGTTATTTTAATGTAGCTCACTCAGCTAACCACCTACAAATAATTGCAGGAAATTACAAGCACTAGTTAAAAGATAAAATAAGGACCCTGTATATCAGTAGTGTCATGTTAGCTTAATGCAGAGGTCATCAAAATGATCACTTAAAATTTTGATCCGATGCAAAGTTGCACTTTTGTTGTTATATGTTATATTCAGTATTTATCCAATTAGAGACTATAGTTTTAATTGTGACTGTACTTGCACTGTACGTGCATACATCTTTAATAATGTTTATTTAGGAAAGTAAATATTTCACTAATTGATGCAGGTTTCTCTGACTTTTGTTTAATTCTGTTAATCACGTATAGTAATTTGTGAATTTGCAGATTTAACAGGGCTCAGCATCAAGATATGGGTGCAGGACTTGCCCAAACATATTGATAGCCAGAAGGATAATTATGTTCTCCAATTAGTATATAAAAATATATTCATGGAAACAAAGTGTATGTGATGCCCCAAAATGTTTTTCTTTTTAAACTAACTGTTGCTCATTTATGGTCATCTGCATAACTGTACACAAGTTAATGCATGAAGCCATCCTTCTCCAAACTCCCAGCATTCATCTTTATCTCTCCCCCTGCATGGCCTGACAAATATGTTTAAATGACCAAAGGGATGAGATTATCTGAAAAAGTTGAACAGGCCTCATTTATGGGGTGTTTTTGTGATCTGTCTGTTAAGACAGATTTGGGATCAGAATATAAAGTAACTGAACATTATTTTTAGCTTCAAGGAGCAACAAATGCACTATTTTGTTGATTAAATGAAGTCATTTTATTTACTGCCTCATAATGAAAAACGCACATTTCAGAATAGAAAAAGGTAGTGTTCTTACTGCCTGATCTGTTCATTAACATCATGTCTCTCCTATTTCTAACAAACATTTAAATTATTTAATTCTACCACTGATTACTTCAGGCCTGCCAGATGATCACTGTTGTTCAGACAAATGTCAGTGCTGCTTTTGTGGTTAATGCTGAGTTCTTTTGGTGTGCCTTTTAAGAATGTAATTTTTCTGTCAAGTTTGATATGTCCATAATTAAACCCTGTGATTAATAGATACAGCCAGATTTAGGTGTTTTATAGTATTTGATATGATGAATTATGCACATGTAAAAATCTAGAAATTGTAGTTTGGATGGTATGCATATAGAATTGCAATTGTACTGGTACCATAACCCCTTTTATTCTGGAGGTAATGCATAATGCGGAGTAATAATTCAGAAAGTATGTCACAAAATGTTTTGCTACTCAGATCTGATGAAACTAATTACAAAGTGCAATATTTGAAGTATTTTTGAAGTTGCAATTTATTTTCATATATTTTTTTACTCTTGGTAGGTATTGATGGTAACCAATAATCATTGGTATTGTTGCTGAATTTTGCTGTTATTATGTAGTCATCCTGTACATAGTGTATTTATCACAGAAGATTTTGTGTAGCATGCCAGTGTAAAAATTCCTGGCAGTTGAGAGGAGGTTGATACATCATTCTGTAGGTTTGAAGTGAGATAAAAGTGGTTTCAGAGGATGTACATAGGTGTATAACAACATAGCAAACTAATTTGTACACATTACGTAGTAAGTCGTAATGCATATCCCCACACACACACACACACACACACACACACACACACACAAACAAAACAAACAATATTGCTATATATAAGCTTTTCACTTCAAAGATCCTAAAACAGTGACTTTACCAGAATGAGTCTGATGTTGTGTATGTTTACCAGGCTGCAAAGTATGTAACTTCTTACATGTTCAGAAGGAAACTGCAAATAAATATCCCAAACTGTGTTCCTATAGACACACTGATTAACCCTACCTGTGCTGCACACATATCTTGCTTCATGGCACTAACCCTAACCTTTAGTGTTTGTCAGGGAAAGAAATGTGTCCTGCCATATCTTAATTGTTTATGGCCTTGTGGTATATCAGTTATATTTTATGAAAATGTACAAATAGCAGATTTTTAAGTCTGAATAACTATGGAAAGTGTTACAGCAGCATGAAATACTTAAGATCCCGTGCCACTAGCATAAACTCTTATTCTGAGAAAGGTCAACATGAAGCTTGTAGAATAATCACAGTTATTCTTGACAAGAGAGTGCAAATAAATGACCCCTTCATACTGGGGTGATACAAAATTATAACTTTGTATTCCAATTAAGGTAAAGAACAAAGGAAGACCTAGGAAGTAAGAAATGGATTGTTAAAACATGCCTCTCTCCTAACTAGCTTCTGGCCATGTAACTGGATATACTTGAATGTGTATTGCATTTGACAAAAAATAATAACTTGTCATTTTAGTCAAGTAGTGTTTAAATTTCCATTTTTCCAAGTTGAGTATTTGTTTCTTTTTTTTTATGTACTGTAATTGAACACATTTCATCTTGATGAACATTTTTCTCTTCTCTTTGTTTCTCCATTGTGCTGGTCATTCAGGAGGAAAAAAGGTGAAGAGTTTGGAAGCAACTGTTGAAATCAGCACGCTCTCACTTCCATAGTGCACTTGGTACAAAGCATGTTCAAAACTCTTTTGTGTTCACGTGTCATTTGAATTGAGCATGACTGAAAACACAGTATACAGTTGGGTAAGGGTAAACGGATACTCCTTAAAGCTTTTGTGGTGATGTAACTGCCTGAAGTCTTTTGTGACATACAAGCCTCATAATTGAGTATTATTGGGTTTTAGGAAATAGTCAAATTATGTATAAAAAGTAATTGCAGCACTTCAGCACTTACATTTATTTCCTTAATTAAACATGCAGATGAACGCATTGACACAACATTTTACTCACTGTCAATTTTTCAGTTTAGTGTGAAAGACCTGGTGTTGGAAATGGTGGGGGTTATTAAACTGCTAGCCTTCAACAATGTCTTTAGTCTGTAGTGGCCTAAATAAGTTTCCAAAGATGTTGTGTTTGATTAGTCTTCAGATCATAGTTGCTCATTAAAATATATTTGAGTTTCATCTTGTTTGTAGTCAGTGTTCTATGTAGATATTTGTATTATTTTTTGTGTTTTGACTTATTTTTGAGGGAATGGCCTGCAAAGACTGGAATAGGTTTACTGATGCAAATTTTTACTTTGTGCTAACAGCAATGATAAAAAAGTTCTGACTCACTCTGTGTGATTTTTTTTAATTGCTTGGTAATGCCTAAAAGAATTATGGTCTTTCCCAAAAAAAAAAATTAGAGAAATAACTAACAGCTATTAAATCTGAATTAAATATTTCATTAACATATTAATAAATTCCAGCTGTTTGAGTATTAATTTTGTGGCTTCATCTTGTTTAGTCACAGGTTTTAATTTTACTGGGCCTGTGAATAGTTTGTGGGTTTTGTTGTTGCTTATCAAATATTGGCCTTTCCATTGTAATCAGCACTGCAGTCCATATAGTGCAAGTGATCCAATTCACTCTGATAAAGATCTTGAATGGATAAATTATTGAATTCTATTTGTCATTGGAAAGGCCAGAATAATGTATAACTTGCATCATATGACAGACTCAAGACTTCTGATGACATGGCCTTTTCAACACTAAGAAGAACATGCCAGTACAAGGCTTTCTTTTGTTTATCACACATCTGCAACACAATTCAGTCTATGGTCTATGACTGTCAGAGGACATATGTCTACTTTCTAAGCCATTGTCTGTCGTCTGTCAGAGCCACCTGTGCTGTATGATGTGGCTGTATAATTTTTGATTAAACAGACATCTGGGGTTTAGAAAAGGTTATAAGCATTGTTAAGAGCCCTATGTGGTAATAGTACTTATCTTTTGAAATATTTGTTGATCATATATTGTTATTTTCAGGACACTGTCCATTGTCAGTTTTTAACAGTTTAAAAATTTAAACATTACTACATTTAGAGACTTGTTCCATCTCCACTTAGTGGAAAGCCAAAAAGTGAAAACAGAATATACCTTCTCTGTAGGGCCCTTAAATCAAGCTGTTGTTTTTCACCAGGCATTGAAACAGCAAGTAAGGATAAAAGATGGTCTGTAAGGATGCCAGTGAACTGTCACTGGGAATTTAACTCTGAGTGAAAAACTGTGTTTAGCCAGAAGACAAAGACGCAGGCAGTCTCTGAAAGCGAGTTATGTTAGGGTTTAAAATGTAGACATTGGATAATGTCCTAGTTTATGCACAAATCCCAGATGCCAACTCACCCATGCAACTAAATTTTGTACTGTGGCACCTAATATTTCCAAGTCCTGAGTGTGGAATTTGCTTCCCGTTACCCTTCTAGCACGAGATTCTTTAGGTGGTCCCTAGATTTTTGGATAACTTGTGGACCATGTCCAAAGAAAATTCTGTAACAGTGTTCAGTGTTGTTTAGTACTGTAAGTTGTTTCCGAAAACGTTTTGCTCTCCACTGTTACTGTAAAGAACTGCAATGTATTGACATCAGTCTTGTCAAAACGTTACAACAGACCAGTTCCTTCTGATTGTATGTGCAGGTGTCTGTATTATCTCTCTTTTCCTGACCAAATATGTACAAACATTCTCCACAACTATCTGTTCACTCAGTGTAGTCACTGAGTACAAATTAATGTTTCCTGTGTATAATCACAAGCTGTTTTTCTGTGTACAGATCTTCACAGCCATTTTAGTTATGGTGTGGATCTGATGTTGAGTTGTCATACTTGATTGTTGTAATAGATGCACTTCTTCCGTATCTCTTTCTGACATATGAGTTCGTCTTGTATGGAAAACTGAAAAAGTAGCTGAAAATTCGCATTCAGCTTGTGGCAGTAGTAGCCTACATGTGTCTTCATTTTAAGGTACAAAATTTAAGATATATAATTTTATCATTGATTTGAAATATTTTGAATGTGTCACATAAAATTTCCAGTACCACTAAAGGAAGTTTTTCATTCGAAGTAGGGAGAGAAACGAGGTTTGGTCAAACAGTTAACGTAGTGATTTCAGTTTAGGGGAATGAAAACATATTTAATCAGTGTGTTATGTTGCAAAATTGCTGGTTTATAGGAGGAACTTGTGTTTTGATAAATCCCTATAAAGTTGAGATGGACAGCTGAATAATCTGAGCAGTCACAGGGCTGAAACTCTCATCTTTTGAAACATATTTGAGTGATTTTCTGCCTGTAAAGCTGGTTGAGTTTTCTTGGGAGATTATGCTCTTTGTGCTCAACAAGTGGCCTTTTCATGTTCTCTCAACTGAAATGACTTCAATTTTGCAAGTGTTACAGATCATGCAAAGTACTGTAGAATTGGATGCCACACCAAATGCAGAGTTCAGTAGCTGGCACAAATCTGCCAGACTGATCTTTACCGTACATTGTTTTGGATAAGATGAATACTACCTTATCTGAATCCATAAGGTCAGTCACGCTATCCCTTCTGTAAGTTAGGCATGGCTTTCCACTCACTCCATGTTTGCCTGTGACTGGCCATTATCTCCCCTCATACTATTCTGCAGGCCTACTCTCACTCACCAGGTGCCAAGTTCACAAGTCTGTACTAACTGCTATACCAGAGCTGCTGAGTGGCAGGACCAGTGAAATATAATTGAAAAGAGACTGCTTTTGAAGGATAAATAGGATTGGCTTTCTTGACTTGTAGTTTCAGTTATCAGAATATCAGATTTCTTGATCAGACCTCGTACAATGACTGGTTCTTTCAAGAGAGGAGAAGGATTTGACATAATAATGTATACATATTTGCATTCATTCATAAGATTTAATTTCCAGTTCGACAGTAATTGTGATACAGGCTTTTTTATGTACACTTGGGCACAGATGGATGTTTGATGGCACTTTGAGGAGTTTTTTTGTGCTGTTATGTCTTTTGTTTTTGCTTGTTTTTGATTATTGAGTGTAAGTGTTTGCATGAAATTTTGGGTGCTATTGGCTGTTCATGGGTTAAGGTAGGTGTACTTGTGTTTTAGAGCTAAGAAACACTACAGTTTTTGTTGTTGTGTTGTCAATGGAATAATTGTGTTCTCTTCTTGGTCATCACAGACTTAGACAGAGCCGAATACCAAGTGTGACGCTCCTAGGTGACGCATTAAAGAGGACTCGTGCTCAGTTGATGAATTGGCTGACATCACAACAGTGTGGTGACAGTGAAGGATCTTATATAAGCAGCAGCGGTGATGTGGCAGGGCATTGGCGTCCAGAATATATTGGAAATGGGAAGAGTCTGGGCCGAATTTCCCGAGCTGCTGATGGCCGGTTTGTACTGGCTGATTCATCACACTCCTCTGCTGCTAATAGTCTCTCCAGTAGCAGTGATGACGGTGGATTCCTGCCACGTCGAGGTAGGCGGAGGGCATCGTGGAGGAGGCCACTTGTTGGATACCCCAGTCAATTGAGCCTGCGGTCGGATGGCTCTGGGGAAAGCGGTATTGGTAGCGGTCTTGCCGCAATCCTTGATGCCCTGGGAGGCCAGCCATCCCTCCCTCACTATCAGCACCATCTTCCTCTAGTCCCAGCTATATACTCACCCCCTGCTCCTGTACCCAGAATCCGAGCCAGCTCTCCTGCCACACCTGGCTCTCTGCTAACCACTGCCTGGTCTCCCAGCTATAACTTCAGTGACTTGAGCTCAGTGCCTCGTCTGAGTTCAGTGGAGCGTTCACTACCCACAGGTAGCACTTTCACAACAGCCACACCCCCGAGCTACCTACAGCTTCGCTCAGTCCATGAGCGCTACAGTCAGGAGCTGCCCTCACTTCGAGCAATCCATGAGGAATCAAGCCGCTGGCAGCGACAACAGCAACAACCAAGGGCAGTGCCTGTTGCTGCACCTCACCTCATCACATCCCCCTTGTTTCTGCCAGTACATCCCCTGGCCACTAGCTCACCCCCAAGAGTTCGCATCCCACCACCACGCCCAGCTCTGCCTTGGGCTGAAGATGTGGCCCCTCATCACACAGGTCATGGACCGGGAGCCATAGTGACTGCACGACCACGTGCCAGACTGCCACCACGTCATGCTCGCCATGCCCGAAGTGCACCTGAGCTTGCCGATGCAGAGCACCATGATGGTCTTCTCATGGAGACCTCACCTTCTAGTTCCAGTGGGTTTGGTAGCAAAAATACATCACAGCAGAACCAAAGTTCTCAGTCCGGAAGTACCAGTGCTGAGTGGCGATTGCCTCCATACAGGCCACCTCCCCCACCACCTCCACCTCCACTGCAACAGCTCCTTCAACCATCTCATCCTCCAGCTCCACCACCCCTGGTGGGCCACTGGCTTGAATTCACTGCCAGCTTGCAAGACATGTCACCTCCACATTCAGAACCTGGGCATCTCCGCAGCTCTAAACCTGTAGACACAAGTGTAGATGGTCATTATGAATTTGATGCTATATTTGCTGCAACACCTACACCATCAACACCTACAGGAGTTCGCACTGCCCTGCCCCAACAGCGGTTGGGTAGTGGAGGAGAAGATAGAGGTATCAGTGACTCTGAAATATATTCCACATCCTTCTATCCGACACGACCCAAGAGGCCTTCCAAGTATGAAAATATTGAAGCACGTGTACAGGCAATGAAAGAAGAGTTCCACGAGTTCAGGAAGAGACAGGCCAAGAGAAGGCGAAGTGAAGAGCTTGAAAGTGCTTGTTGAGATCATTCTTGACTGTTTATTTGATTTCATCAGTCTGAGTAGAGTGAACATCTTCCTTTTTCAGTTTTTTAAGAGTATCCAAATTTTAGAAAGTTCAGCATGAGCGCAACTTCACTTTAACAAAATAAAAACAGAACAGCATGCTGTGTCTGGTTCTGTTCATTTTTCACTGTCCTGGCTTTCTTCAATACTTAGGTTAACTTGAATGTCAGCGCCATGTGACCCTTCACGCAGTATGATTATGTCATAGCACAGCAATACAGACCGAGGCCTCTACATCCAAGGTTCCTGTAAGTCATCATCAAAGAAGAGCTGTTCACCATTATATCACTGTACTCCAGTCTCAATGTTGTTAACTTTTCCATTACAACCTGGCAGCCCTTTAACATTGTGTAATCTGTGTGACGTAAGATACTGGGGACTTAAATGGATTTTACATAAAATTCCACCTCTCCCTCGTCATGTGCTATTTGTGTATTCATGACTTCATGTATAGCACACCTTCGGGCTATGGAAGAGTTGTGTTCATAGAAATGTGTCCATATCATGATATTCCATATTTGAATATCAGTGACCTTGCTGTAAGTAGTGATGTGTTCCTACAGAAACTCTTTGGTCCACAGTTGTAAAAAAATCAAACTATTTTTCCTGTGGCTGTATAGTTAAGTTCAAAGAAACCTTATTTTGATGTTTATATTTATGTACCAAATAGTACTGTAAAAGTTATTTCTGTCTTTAAAAGTTTGAGCTTTATTAATGAAAAATTTTGACTGACTGGCAAGCTGGTAGTTCTTCTTCAGAATGAAACCTCCATAAAACGTTACATTGTACATGAAATTTAATTTGTTTCTGAACTGTTTAGACATGTTAAATGAGAGTAATGTATTGCACAACCTAAAATTTGATGTGCTAGCAGCTGTCACTCTTTGTCACTGATATGCATGTTTACATACAGATTAAGCAATGGCCAGTTTCTTATGCTGCTGTGTCACAAAAATTTCTTATGTGGCACTGAATTGCTTAAAGTTTAATTACTCCTTTAAAAATTACTCTTGGCCGAATTTTCTGTTGTTTTGCAATTTTTGTTTAAAATAATTTGAATATTCATCTCAAGTTTCCATAAGTGTGATTTTTAATGGTATTTATTTTGAATTTTATGGTCATGTTTTGTAATTTCCACGAGGGCAAAATAAGACAACAGTCAAGCAGGGGCTCGTCAATTTTCTGTACATCGGATGACCCCTAGGGATACTAATTAAGTCCAGCTACTTAAAAAGTGCATGCAGAATTAAAATATTTCAAACAAATATCTGAAATTTATCACAAAATGTTTCTGTCTACACAGCATGTGTTGTTCAATAGGTAAAATCTTTCTACTTTTGGCCATTGACTTCAGTAACCTGAATGGGAGGTGTCCTGCAACCATCAGTTATACCAGTGAATTTAATACAGTCAAGTTTTTCACAGCCAAGTCCAGCGTACAGACTGTATAAGAATTTCGAGGTTCATTATGGCATTTCTTAAGAGACTAACAGAAGGGGACTGACTGAGCACTGTTGAAATGGGAATGTGGCACACCTAAATGAATCTGCTTTGTCAGCTTATCTATTTCATTAATAGAGAAAGAATTAAAGAGTACTGGGGTAGGCAGTTTACAAATGAATACATTGTATCATAAATTTTCCGTTTTTCAATCCAAACATTGCATTATCTTTGAAATTGTAAGTAATAAAAAAAATACCCAGTTTCACTTCCATATGAAGATCAGAGGTTCTCATTCTTGCTGACACCATATCCTTGTGCCAAAATATGGACTTAGCTTTACCCTAAAAATTAGAAAATTAACATGAGAGCAGAATTGGTTTCATTTTGTCATGTAATCATGTAAGATGTGAATGTCTGTCTCACCCTCTTTGTTGAAGTCGGTGAGCTTTTGAAATGGCTATGTTTCCTAAAGCCCATGTCTTGTTATATGGCATGTATAAACTTTATAGTTGAAAGAGTATCATTCAATAAACTATGTACAGCCTAGGACTGATAGGTAGCAGGAGCTCTTTCCACAGTTTCAAAGTAACTGTAGCTGACCACTTATGTCCATCTGGTGCTTAGCTGAAGATTGCTTGGAGCTGTACCACCACTCCATCTTCCCGATGTGGTGACCCCACTTCAAGTTATATTCTCTTCTTTGTATCAGATTCCTAAAGTGAGAGAGGTGTGAAAGACCTCTTGTGGCAAACAGAAAGTACAGTTGCAGTACACTTTTATTTTAACAAATGTTATTGTTACAGGCTTTTCATTGTTATCAACGCTCATAAATCAAGTTCATATATAAATGCTTCCATAAATATTTCTAACGGATTAGCACAAGTGTCATATAACTTAGAAGTTTTTCTTATTCTGTACCCTGAGCATATGACTAAGTAAGTATATATGGAAATACTCATTTCTATTCAGTTGATTTCATTACGAAGCTGTGTAATTCAGACTTGAAGTTTCAGTTTTAAAAACTTTCAGACAAATATGTTATGAATTACAGATTAATTGAAAACTATAAAAAATGGCCGTACTCTGTAAAGTGGTCTTCAGACTAGGGTTCACTGCATGAACACTTCACAAAAATTTAACTTGTGTGGTGAAGTTTGGTGAAGTTCCAATTGAAAAAATTACATAACTTTTTAGTATGTTGTTTAGGAAGGCCCCAGTTTCCACCGCCGATTAAATGCGGTGTTAATATCTGACATAAAGTATTCTCATCACCACAGATACACAATGAAAGAGGTGCACATTTCCTGTCATTTGCCATTGCTATTGGTGCCCATAATTTAAAATTGTGTGATGAAGTCACTGGATACTGCTTGGTTGCTGGTTACAGTTAGATTGCATGCATTCAAAATAAAGCAGGGAATTGTAGGTCATTTGGCACACAGTCATCTGCCCCCTGATTGAAGGAATCACTAGGCCTATCCTGTAGCAGCAGCAATTCAATTAGATATGTAGAATAATGCAGGGGGCAAACACATGGAATGCATTGAATTTACTAAGTTCTTAACTGTTTTAGTTGTTGGATTAAGTAAAGATGTGGGAAAGAGTGCTCAAGTGCATTACAACTGAACAATACTCAAAACCAAATAATAGTGAGTGATTATTAAAAACTGGTGATTATTATTATTACTATTATTATTATTATAAGTGTTGTGATTATGACACAAATTTGAAGAATCAAATATAATCGAACTTTAAATAAAGCGTATAGTAGATTGATACTACTACACATCTCTAAAACGAACAATTTCAGTAGAGAAAGTTGTGTGTGTGTGTGTGAATCTATATTGCTATCTGTGAAACTGGTTATTTAAAATATGAATGAAAAGGTTAAAACATTATCCTCTAATTAAATACGAACTCCAAAGAAGACAATTATGAAAACATAAAGAAGGACTAGTAAGGTAAATAATATGTGCATTTATTAATACACTCCATTGCAAGGAATGTAAGATTATATATATAATATATATATTATATATATATACACATACAGCATAAAATAAATATATATATATATATATTTTATGCTGTTCTGGTTTCTGCTGTCATGTTTGGAAGTGGGCATAGCTCAGTTCCGAAATGAAAAGAACATCTGAAGAGCAGGAACAGTTTTATTGTAGAATGAATTGAGAATATGAAGGTGTTCTGGAGATAACTCAACATGAAGAAATGCAAAGTTGTTGATGTTATTTCTCGTAATAATTCTAACGCTTTATCGTTTTTTCTTTCTTTTCCATAAAGAAATGAAAAAATGAAAACATTTTCCACACAGGCTGTTGCAGTAGATATTTATTATTAGTGCTATTGCAAAGCAAAAGCAAAAAATGGACAAAAAAATGTTTTCTGCATTTGTTCCATGATACAAATTTTGCCTGCTTTATTAATTGTTAATTGAGTTAAGTTTCCAAAGTACAAAGAGAGAGAGAAAGAACTTGCATTTTGTTGATATTATTATATTATTTTGTATATAATTTAATACCATTAGTATGCCACACATACTGCTAATGATTTGTTATTCATAGTGAAGAATGTTGAGTTTTGCCATCATCGTATGTCTGCATTTGTACACATTTCATCAAATGGCACTCATTAGTAAAACTGAAGGATAATAAATTAATAAGCATTATTGCATAATGAAATGTTAGAGAGAGGAATCGTTGCATGATGGTTGACATTTCTGCCTGTTCGTTTGTGAGTATGTTAGAATGTATCCTAGTCTCAGTATAAGTACATATATTTATGTTCCATGAATTTTGTGTTCTTCTTTCACAGTTCCATCTAAAGCTTGAAAGAAATGATAGTTAAAGCTTTATTTTACCTGCACCAGTGGTAACATCTTTCAAGGTTTGTTTTTGTGTTGCATGACATTTTAACAGAGCAAACTGCCAAATTATTAGGCTTTCTGTATTGATTTCTTCACTCAGAGGCAGGGCCTATCTGTCTACATGGTTCTTATTGTAAACATTTTTATTTGTTTGGATAAAAGTAAATGTTTGAGATCTACACTGAAATTTGTCAAGCAAATTTCTTATGAGTTCATAATAATCTATTGTAATTCCTGTTTCAGAAAGATGTAAGTTTTGTTTCGTTAAAAATACACTTCAAATTAAAATATTTTGAGCACATTTGATAGGTTTCAATGAGATGCATATTACATGTGGCAAATAGTGATAACAGTTCCATATAATTATAGGAAATTCCATTGGACATAGACTTCATTGTTTCTGAAATGCAATAAATGAACCTAACATGGGATGATGTCAACAGCAAGAACATGGAAATGCATGTATCAAGAATCTGATGCAAAACCCTTACATCAAAATGGTTGCAGAAGAAGAATTGTTTTCTGTTATCGCTTGTTTTCACATTCAACACTCCTGATAATAGTGTATTTTAATAGAGGTGACTGATAATTTGGACATTGTCCATAATTTCAAGCTAAAATAACTGTCTCTATGACTGAATCAACTGTAATTCAAGATTCAACCCCATTATCATCTGATTATGAAGCAGAAGGTGGTATTTGTTCTGCGACAGATATTGCTTCTTGAGCTACAGGCAGTTTGCTGCTGTTGGAAATGGTACCTTTAATTTTCTGTCATCTCATTCAGCACATTTATTGCTAAAGGATTGGTACATTTACCTTCTTGTCATCCCATTAGGAACATCTGTTGCTAACCTTTCAAGTGCCTGGAATTAGAAGACCAGTACTATTTAAATTCCGTCATTTTGTAAAGCTCTGTCTTTTATTCCACATGGACCAGCTAGGAATCTGACTGCCATGGCTTAAAAGACACAGTGGTCCTTCAATGGCTAAAAGCTGATGCCTTTACTGTTCTGTCATCCAATTAGGCACATCTGGTGCTAAAGTGATTTGCCAAGAAATATGTTACCATCTGAAATGGACATAATCAAATAACTTATGGTAGGTCAGTAATTATAGTTATTATTGTTTTAATGTTGCAGAAGAGATGGAGAGACAAGATATGAATATTACTGAAAAAGGAATTGTGAAGAGAATCCAACCTGTGTGTAGTCTGTCCTTTGAGTTGGTACATAGAATGTATGAACATATCAAGTCTGATATAGTATACAGGCATATTTAGTGGAAGTCTGACAGGAATTATATTACATAACATTTTAAACCTCGTTTGTAGCGTAATTCAGTGAAATCTTCCCACAGAACTGTATTAAAATATAATGTGGCCACATGCTTGAGAAGACATTTTTATTTCCTTTATTGGAGTATGTTCATATTGAATGAAATTCAGCGGAGTTTTATATTCTGCATGGGAACTTATTTCATGTTGGGGATTGTAACTCAGATACAGTTTAATAACGCTGTGTCCTTTATCTTTTGCATGGAAGGAGATTTAACTGAATTTTTACACTATTACATGATGCCACATACCAAATGACAGTATTTTTCAGGGCATTTATTTTCTCTTTTGAAACATGGCAGACTAGAACTCTGTCTGTCCCAGCCACTGAATTGGCATACTGACAAGCTCACATTGTTATTACTCTGATATAGGATTACACTGTATTTGTTTTGCTCTTTCATGCAGAAGGCACTCTAATATGTTTTCATAATGCTGAATAGTGGCCGTGTCCAGTACTGTACATTTTTATCCGTATTTTCCAGCATCTTATCCAAGACATGACACAATGACTAGACAGTGTTACTTCACTTAATTGTGATGGACTATATTAAAGAACTGAGTTTCAGTGCAGGATGCATGCCCTAAAGTTGAAGAACATTACATGTGGCCGTCATTCTAAGTCTGTCTTTGATATATGAGAATCTACAGAATAATACCTCTATGAGGTTATACAGTTGATTCTGCGGGTTAATCAAGAAGGTAAATGGCTGAGTGTACATGGGTGTAATCCTTCACCATTTCATTTACACAGCTTGACACCACAGATTTTATTTTCTTATTTTACACACAAATAGAAATTTGTAGGTGCATTCATGAAATTGCAAAATGTGGCTATTGGCTTCTTCATGTGTCTGCCCTTCTGACCTTCCACATGGAACAACTCAGCTCTCACTGGACCAATTTAAAGAAATTTTATATTTGAATATTTTTTTTAAATCTTGAGGAAATTCAAGTTTGATTAAATGACAGACACTTCACGTGAAGACCAATATAAATTTTTGAACACATCACGCTGAATTCTTCTCAGAATAAGAAGTGTTTCAGACAAAAGTTTTAGAGAAAATCAAAACACAAATTTAATGTTCAATAACTTTTTTTCAAAAATTGTGCTGTTTATGAGATGATTTGGAAAAATATGTTAGAGCCAGACAACACAATATGGCACATATGTTTTGCATGCAGGATAACTGAGGCTACAAACACACACTCAGTATTTGTAATAATTATAGCTTTTCCATGACAACAGTGGTTGAATGAATGTGCCTCAATGTTACGTTATAAGGATATGTCCTGTCTTGTTTTTTTATTTTGTGTTTCGACTGGTTGTGAATTGCAGCCAGTATCTGACAGGATTGCATTTCTCATGTATTACACTTTGTGTGAAAGAATTACGAAGTTACACATCTCTTTGGTTATTGGGACACAGGCAGCAAGGTGGGAACACTTTTACACCAAGACCTAAAAGAACTGTGTATGAGCATTTCTGAGAGCTTTTGTTGGGAGAGGGTTTGACAATTGACATGTAAAGCTTATTTACAAGGACGACGAAACAAGAAGAATGCTAAGTTACAAAATCAGTTGAATTTAAAAAATTCCAGTGGCAACTTCTGTTGCATAGTTGATCCTGACAAGAGGATATAAAAAGAGAATTTGGTAGTTGTCTGCTTTTTAAAGATGTGTTGTGTTTTGAAAGATGCGGTAGGGGAATTTGGTTATGGTGTGCTGTTACATTGAATGTACACACATTAGCTACTAAATATTTCTGTATACCATAGCACATTTTGATATCTTTTCTTTTACTTGTTGCAGTTGAGTTACATATTTTATGAAAAGTGTTCAAATTGCAAATATACAGTGGTGTTTGGTAATACTGAAGTAATATTAGAAATTGCAGCTTCTGCTCCACAGAATTTTTAAGCTTTGTGTTTTAAAATCTACCCAATGTTAAACATAAGGAACTTGTCCTTCATCTAGAGGCATACAGTATTGTGCACGCTTATACAAATCCTAAGTAATGCATTTATTCACTGCCCAAGTAAAACTCTGTATTTTAATCACCATTTCTGACAGTGCAGAAATACTTGGTAACAAAGCACAAAAATTTAAAAAAAACCACTATTTTTACATGTAATTCTCAGATTGATAATGACACTGTTTATTGTAGTGTCTCGTGGGTATCACATTGCATCAAAACGGTGAAAATTGCAGTTTGTTGGAGGAACGTCCTGCCATTGCCTTTTGATTCAACAAGGAGGTAGCACGTTCTTCTAGAAGTGAGAAAGCTGTTTGATAAAGTTCAGTACCCAGAAGACTGCAATGAATACCGATTGCTGTATCAACCTGAGGTTTTGTAATTGCCATATTACTAGCAATACATTCTCTTGAAAGAGATTTCTTATCTCTCCAAGTTTCACAGAACACTTTAAAGTAGTTCATTTATTTTGTGACTAGTTAATATGAGTAGTAGTATGCCTTCAACTTCTGAAATATACATTGCCAGAAAATTTTTGAATAATTAATATGTTTCTAACAGACAAATAAAGCCAATGTTTAAAGTGCTTACTACAGCAAGTGGTTAATACAGTTCCAGAGATAGTTAGGATTTGATATTATGTACCTGGTCTCTACAGTCCAGGGAAGTACTGGCATATCCATGACTTGAAGTGACAGTGACGATGTTATTTGTTACATTGGGAGTTTCTTAAAAATTCTGGCTCATGGGGCATTTATTGTGTTTTGGACAGTACTGTGGCTGGAAAATGCATTGTTTGGTCCAGTTTTATTTCCTAATTTGAGATGTATATAACCAGATTTGTACGAACATGTCAGGTTGGTGTGTTATGTGTTCAAATAAGATTTCTTCTTTCATGATTAAAAAAAAAGCTAACTTAAAGGAGACATTTAGTACATACCAGCATGTTATATTTCCCTTGTGTAAAGGCACTTCATACACTCTGTTGTAAAATTAAAAACCCAATACAAGTTTGGACACACATTTGGCATTGAAAAAGAACGAAAATCTTAAGGCAGGTGGGCTAAAGTGACTAGAGCAAAGGAAATAAAATTGTAATTCAGATAACTGGAAACGATACATAGTGTTGTGTTAAACCTGGCTCAAAGTTGCATGTGTGCCCATCTGTTACAAGAAATATACATAAATTGATCACAGTGCAGTTGCCAATGTAAACTGCTGTAATTCTTCAATAATATTTTTGGTTATCAGTCGTCAGTCTTATCCTCAAACCTACTACAATCTGACAGCACATTTAATGGGAAGAAATAAGGAAAAATTTCTGTCAGTTTAATTAGATTATTTTACTTTGGAATTATCTAAATTTAAAATTGAATTCAAAATTATGAAAAATTACCCCAGTATGAATACTTTTAATATCTGGTACAACATTTCATTCTTGGACTGTGGTAGGTCTTAACACTTTGAGACTTGTTTGTGTAATATTATATTCCATGACTTAATATTTCTGCCTGTCTGAAACCACTCGTAACATGAGCCATCTTTCAAGTTACCTGTAAAATTTCATACAGTAATAAAATAGTTCAGTTTCAAGTCACAACCTGTATCACATATCCTGGATATTCCAGTTATTAAAAATCTCAGTCAGAGAGACCAAAATGCAGTTAGCATTTGTAACATCACTGGCTTCTTCAGTAAGAAGTAACACAACTATATATTGCAGAATTACAGAAATCATTCTAGATTTTACCAAATTAGATCATTACTAGTTGCTGACTTGGCTTCCAGTGTGTTCATTTGCCAGAAGCTTCATTTGTAAGACTCAGTCAGATTCCTTGAAAGAATGCCAGGAATGTTGGCAGTGTTTGCAGTCCTCTTCAGAATTGTATTTGTAGTTTCTTTACACATCAGGTGGTATATTTATTAAAATGGGGATTGTGTGAATTCTTTAACCTGACAAACAAACTTAGAAGTGTGAAAGCTACTAAAAGCTGCATGCAAGACCACATACCTACTATAATACGAATTATTAGTCCATGTTTCAAGCTTGATGATAATTAACATTTCTTCTTTATTTTTTATTTAATCCCTTAAAGATGAAATGTGTCTGTTTTATGTCAGGACTCCGTGCGTACCGCAAAGTAAACACTCCCCACCTTGGTTATACAACACCAGTCTGTTAATGCTGTGGAAACCAAAAGTTGCTGTTTGTTCTGAGATACAAACATAACACATAAATGTACTGTAAGCATCATGTGAAATTTTTTTATGTTAAACCTGGTGATACATAAAGTAAAAGCTTTAAAAAGTTAAAAAATAGACTTTTTGTGCAATACTACAGTTATGAAAAGCTTGTACTTGGGGTTTAATATGAGGACTGCAATCCATATTTGCCCTGTTTCTACAACTTTAATGTGTCAAGTACATTTCTGTTATCTCCAGCATACATGAAACTTGATACAGCATTGTTAATTAAACGGAAGTTTATTAATCTAGAAATCCTATTGCCCTTACAACACACAGTTCTTTATTAGAAAGCATATATATATATATATATGTGTGTGTGTGTGTGTGTGTGTGTCTCAGCAAAACTGGTAATGACATTACTGTTATGACTTTTTTTATTTTTTTTTTTTTATTAATACCGTTATTAGCAATCAGAAAACATTATACATATCGTTTCCTATGAGCTAATTTGCTGTTTTTGTTTGGCGGTGATCTAAGGATGTGTCCATTGACGCCTCCTTAGTGTGTCCCGTCGAGTGTCCAACGTCGTTTCAGACGTCTGGTGGTCGGCAAGTGTAGAAGTGGGGCCATGAGGGG
>Ga0123357_10000521_pt1 | contig 37674 bp, 32 predicted proteins | sample TergutEmb28metaG_FD_89873 | JGI IMG/M metagenome (GOLD analysis project Ga0123357, IMG submission 89873) | Embiratermes neotenicus P4 segment gut microbial communities from Petit-Saut dam, French Guiana - Emb289 P4 | ecosystem: Host-associated > Arthropoda: Insects > Digestive system > Gut ... | reverse complement strand
GCGGGAGGTTGAATGAAGATCGCCGTTGCCAAGGAAATTGATCCGTCGGAGCCGCGGGTTGCGGTGTCGCCCGACACGGTGAAGAAATTCAGGGCGCTGGGCGCCGAGGTGGTGATTGAGCCGGGGGCCGGCATGCGGTCCGGCATGCCGGACTCCGATTTCACCGCAGTCGGTGCCACCGTGGCGCCGGATGCGCTCCAGGGTGCCGACATTATCATCAAGGTCAGGCGCCCCGAGGCATCTGAACTCGGCCGCTATCGCCGGGGGGCCGTGGTCATTGCGATCATGGATCCCTATGGCAATGACGCCGCCCTCAAGGCGATGGCCGACGCCGGGATCAGTGCCTTCGCCATGGAACTGATGCCGCGCATCACCCGCGCCCAGGTCATGGACGTGCTGTCGTCGCAGGCCAACCTCGCCGGCTATCGCGCCGTGATCGAGGGCGCTGCGGCTTTCGGGCGTGCCTTCCCGATGATGATGACCGCCGCCGGTACGGTTCCGGCCGCCAAGCTGTTCGTGATGGGGGTTGGCGTTGCCGGTCTGCAGGCGATCGCCACCGCGCGGCGCCTCGGTGCCATCGTCACCGCCACCGACGTGCGTCCCGCGACCAAGGAGCAGGTCGAAAGCCTGGGGGCCAAGTTTCTCGCCGTCGAGGATGAGGAATTCCGCAATGCCCAGACCGCCGGCGGCTACGCCAAGGAAATGTCCAGGGAATACCAGGCCAAGCAGGCGGCGCTGACCGCTGAACACATCAAGAAGCAGGATGTGGTGATCACCACGGCGCTGATTCCGGGGCGCCCGGCCCCGCGTCTGGTCAGTGCAGCCATGGTGGCTTCGATGCGACCGGGGTCGGTACTGGTCGATCTCGCAGTCGAGCGCGGCGGCAATGTCGAGGGTGCCGAGGCCGGCAAGGTGGTCGAGGTCGGGGGGGTGAAGATCGTCGGCTACACCAATGTCGCCGGCCGGGTCGCGGCTTCGGCTTCCAGCCTCTACGCCCGCAACCTCTATTCCTTCATTGAAACCCTGGTCGACAAAAACACCAAAGAGCTTGCCGTCAACTGGGACGATGAACTCGTCAAAGCCACCGCGTTGACCCGCGACGGTGCCGTCATTCACCCCGGCTTCCAGCCCAAGGCCTAAGGAAATCCGCCATGGAGCATGTTGTCACCGATCCCTTCATCTTCCGGCTGTCGATTTTTGTGCTCGCCGTGTTCGTCGGCTATTTTGTCGTGTGGTCGGTGACGCCCGCGCTGCATACGCCGCTGATGAGCGTGACCAACGCCATCTCCTCGGTCATCGTGGTCGGCGCCCTGCTGGCCACTGGTGTCGACAGCATCTCGAACGGCAGTACCTGGGCGCGCGCCTTCGGCTTCGTGGCGCTGATCTTTGCCTGCGTCAATATCTTTGGCGGTTTCCTTGTCACCCAGCGCATGCTGGCGATGTACAAGAAGAAGGCGAAATAGAAGAGAAATGCACAGACAGGGGCTGGTCTGATCCGCAGCAGTGTTTGCGCGATCGACCTGTCCTTAAGTAGGTTACAAGGAAATAGATGCGATGAACAACGATGTAGCTGCATTGCTTTATCTCGTGGCGGGTGTCTGTTCATCCTGTCGCTGAGGGGATTGTCGTCGCCGGCGACATCGCGCCGGGGCAACCTCCTCGGCATGATAGGTATGGCGATCGCGGTCGCCACCACGCTGGCCGCCCATCCGCCGGCGGGGGCCGGGGCGTGGGCGCTGGTCATCCTCGGCATCGCCATCGGTGGTGCCATCGGTGCGGTGGTGGCGCGGCGGGTGCCGATGACATCGATGCCGGAACTGGTTGCGGCCTTCCACTCGCTGGTCGGTATGGCCGCGGTGCTGGTGGCGGCGGGTGCCTTTTATGCGCCGACCGCCTTTGATATCGGAACCCCGGGAGCCATTCACACCCAGAGCCTGGTCGAGATGTCGCTTGGAGTGGCGATCGGTGCCCTGACCTTTACCGGTTCGGTGATCGCCTTCCTCAAGCTGTCGGCGCGCATGAGCGGTGCCCCGATCATCCTGCCGGCGCGTCACCTCATCAACATCGCGCTGGCGGTGGCGCTGGTGGCGTGCATCGTCGGGCTGGTGGTGACCGGAAACGCCGTGTTCTTCTGGCTCAACGTCATCCTGGCGCTGGCGCTCGGCGTACTCATGATCATCCCGATCGGCGGTGCGGACATGCCGGTGGTGATCTCGATGCTCAACTCCTATTCGGGCTGGGCCGCAGCAGGCATCGGTTTCACGCTGGGCAATTCGGCGCTGATCATTACCGGCGCGCTGGTGGGCTCCTCGGGTGCCATCCTGTCCTACATCATGTGCCATGCCATGAACCGCTCCTTCATCTCGGTGATCCTGGGCGGGTTTGGTGGTGAAACCGCGGCCACCGCGGGTGGCTCGGGCGAGCAGAAGTCGGCCAAGCTGGGGTCCGCCGATGACGCGGCCTTCATCATGAAGAACGCCTCCAAGGTCATCATTGTGCCCGGCTACGGCATGGCGGTGGCGCAGGCCCAGCATGCTCTGCGTGAGATGGCGGACCTGCTCAAGGAGGAGGGCGTCGATGTCAAATACGCCATTCACCCGGTGGCGGGTCGTATGCCGGGGCACATGAATGTACTGCTGGCCGAGGCCAATGTTCCCTATGACGAGGTGTTCGAGCTGGAGGACATCAACTCGGAATTCGCCCAGGCCGATATCGCTTTCGTCATCGGCGCCAATGACGTCACAAACCCGGCTGCGGAAGAGGACAAGACCTCGCCGATTTACGGCATGCCGGTTCTGCAGGTGTGGAAGGCCGGCACGGTGATGTTCATCAAGCGCTCGCTGGCGTCGGGCTATGCCGGTATCGACAATCCGCTGTTCTATCGCGACAACACCATGATGCTGCTCGGCGACGCGAAGAAGGTGACCGAGAATATCGTGAAGGCGATGTAGGGAGCCGGGCAGGAACAGACCCGTCGTTTCCCGGCTTCGCGAAGCGGTCCTCTTCGGCAGGCACGCCCCTGTCCTGAAATCAATGGCCTGGCTGGAGTGATCCAGCCAGGCCATGCGCTGTTCTGAAGACGACGCGAAACCTCGCTGCCCGCATTTCGCATGGAAGGATTGCTCTCGAGGGGGTGGTAGCGGCGGCCTTGAATGGCCGGGAAGGCGCGCGAAGCGGCGCGGTCAGCGCTGCGCCAGGGTTGGTGCGCAAGGCCCGTGCGCAAAGGGTTGGTTTCCTGCGTTTTCCAGCGACCGGGGTGATGGGGTTTCATCCCTCCCGGACAGCGTCGGATCGCTCCCCGCGCCGGCGGATTGCGTCCGGCAGGGACGTCTCAGGATGATCGCAGCCAGTGGCGTTGCCGTCGCGGCGCAGCTGAAGGGTTCCTGAATGATGTTCAAAATTTCGTGAGAGCGGGGCCGAAAAGACTTTTGTGTTTGAGCTGTTTGGCGCATTGTTTAAAATTGGTGCGACTGAAATCCGAGCCAATCCGCGCCCCGGTCTGAGCAGATGCCTGACCTTGAGGTGGCGCGAGTCGGCAGACAGAACGGGGAAGAAACAAAAATGCCGGTCAGGAACTATCTTGCCAGGAGCTATCTTGCCAAGAGTCAGGTTGCCACCATCTTCGCGCTCCTGGCCTTCGCGGCGGCATCGTCCTGTGTCACCGCTGTGCGTGCCCAGGAGGTGAGCGAAGACGAGATTGTGCGAGCCCTGACGCCGCAGGGTCAGGCCCAGCCGATGATGCATCAGGACCAGGGGCCACAGCTCAAGACAAGGGGTCTTTCGACCGGGCCGTCACAGGCGGAACCGGTGCTGCGCACCGATGAGGGCAGGCTCCTCGACAGCCTGCGTGGTCGCCGGGCGCGGACGCTTTCGCTGGAAGAGCGTGAAACCATCGCTGGTATGGTGCAGAACAAACCGAAGATCGATCTGGAGATCAACTTCGACTACAACTCCGCCAATATCAGTGGCCGCTCGCTGCGCTCGGTCCAGGCGCTTGGCCGTGCCCTGACCAATCCCGCGCTGCAGGGCTCGGTTTTTGTCGTCGCCGGCCATACCGATGCCAAGGGCGGCGATGCCTACAACCAGGATCTGTCCGAGCGTCGTGCCGATGCGATCAAGCGCTATCTGGTCGAGAAATACAGAATTGCAGGGACGGATCTCGTCACCGTCGGCTATGGCAAGAGCAAGCTGAAGGATCCGGCCCACCCGCTGTCGGGAGCCAATCGCCGGGTCCAGGTCATCAATATGGAAAACAAGGCGACGGCTTCAAACTGAAGCGGCCTGCCCCTCCCTTTTCCTGATCCTGACGGGGCCGCCGAAGGAAGGCTGCCTCGTGCTGTTCTGGAAAGACTTTGAGGGCCTTGCGGGCAACCGCTTGGGCGTCCTTGCGGGGGGCGCATTGCCCCCGGGCAGACAGGGGAATCGCTGCCGGGGCAGATATGCCTGATTTTCCGCAGCCCTCCTGCCTTGCAATCCGGAGCGATTCTTCCGGGAACGGCTTGCCCGGGAGACAAGCTGTGGCGACAGCAATCACCACAGTTGCGGCTTGAACACCATGAGGAAATAGACTGCCAGCATGGCCAGAAAGGCCGGATAGCCCAGCATTTCCCAGACCAAAGCATGGCGCCAATAAGCGGGCGGCAGCTCCGCCGCGCCTCCCGCCGCAGCCTGGGCGGAAAGCTGCCGCATCCGGATCTGAATCCACACCACCGGCAGCCAGCACAGACCGGCGATGAGATAGAGCACCAAGGAGCCCAGCAGCCAGGGTGCAGTCCACTCCTGTGCCGTGCTGGAGGCCAGCCACAGGCCGGACAGCGGCTGAAAGACGGCGGCCGGTGTGGTGAACCACCAGTCGGCGCGCACCACCAGTCGCGACACGGCGGCAATCGCCGGAACCGATCTCGTGCGATTGACAAAAAACAGATAGAACGCGCTGCCAAAGCCGGTGCCGACCAGCAGGACGGAGGACAGGATATGCAGCGTCTTGACAAACAGGTAGCTGTTCATGGCCGACGCTCCCCGTTGAACAACACAATGAGGATGGCGAGGATCGGCAGATTCTTCACAATCGGGGCGAAGGGGTCGATAAGAAATTCAGGCAGGGCGACCGCCACCAGGGCGGTATAGACCAGGATCAGCGTGAATTGAAACAGCCAGAGTCGGCGGCCGGGTTTGAACAGCGTCGCCAGGCCGAGGGCAAAATCCAGTGCGCAGGCACCATAGAGCGTCACGCGGGCGGCGCTGCCATCGAGCCCGAGCCGCCCCAGCCGCGCCAGACTATCCGCCTGCGGATAGAGGCCGGCGCTGACGAGGGCCGAAACCAGCCACAGCAGCGCCAGCGTGATGCGCAGGAGCTGAGGCTGCCATGCGGCATGCGCCTCGGCACGCAGGGCGGCTGCCTCGTCCTGTGTCACAAAAGTCTCGATGTCCCGGGGCTCCCGGCCGAGCGCCGCCGCGAAGGCCGCCACCTCCGCCGTATTGCCCCGTTGCAGCATGCGCCAGGTATCCGGCGTCAGGGGCGAGCCGGGAACAAGGCCTGCGATGCGCGCTGCGGCGCGCATGATCAAGACCGGAATGCGGACCGCGAAAGCCGGTGCCAGCCCCATTGAGCGTCGATAGGTGCCCAGCATCTCACGGTAGCTCACCTCTGTCCTGCCTGCGACATCAAGGCAGGGCGGGCCCATGGGCAGCGCCGGGTCGAGCAGCCGGGCGACGAGTTCGGCCAGATCGTCGATATGCACCGGCTGCAGCATCTGGTGCCCGCCCGCCGGCAGGAAATGAACCGGCAGGCTGGCCAGCATCCTGAACATGCGTGCGGATGTTCCGTTGGTGCCATAGACCAGCGCCGGGCGCAGCACGGTGGCGCGAAGCGGCATGCTGCCGAGCAGGAATTCATCGGCAGCGTATTTGCTGGCGAAATAGGGCGTTTCGCACGATTGTGCACCGAGCGCCGAAATCTGGATGACGTGCTTCACGCCGTGCATCCGGCAGGCGGCAAAAAGGGCCTGCGGCGCGGCGTTATGGACCTGGGCGAAGCTCTTTGTGCCGCGTTCGGTGAGGATGCCCACGGCGTTGATGAGCGCATCCACGCCCTCGAGCCACAATGCGGTACCGGGGTCTGCCATGTAGTCAATGTCGATCTCTCCGGCGTGGCCGCCCTGCCGCACCCCGCGCAGCACCTGATGGCCGTCCTGTTCGAGTCGTGCCGCAATGGCCTGGCCGATAAAGCCGCGCGCGCCGCACACCAGCACTTTCATCATGCGTTCTCCTGTTACAGGTATTTCTGTAAGAAATGAAATTAGCGGTCAAAAAAAGGGGGCGCCGCGCCTTTGCCGGGCGCCTCAGGTCTTCTTCGGTTTGCGGATGCCGCGACTGATGCGGGCCCCGAGGCCCAGGGTTTTCATCAGGGTTTCGGGTTTGAGGCGCAGCATTTCATCGGACCAGGTGGTCAGGGTTTCGACGAATTCGAGGGTTTCGCGCATGCGCTCCACGCTCGCTTTCGACTCCTGAACGAGTTCCGGGCTCATCAGGAAGTCGCGGAGCGCCGTCAGTGTGGGATCGATCTCGCGCTGGCGGCGGCCCTGCACGATCAGCCTGAACAGTTCCCACACATCCTTGGAGGTTTCGAAGTGTTCGCGCCTTTCGCCGATCATGTGCACCACCCGGGCCAGACGCCAGGCCTGCAGTTCCTTGAGGCTGGTGCTGACATTGGAGCGGGCCAGCGACAGGGTTTCAACAATCTCGTCGGCGGCCAGCGGCCGGTCGGCGAGGAACAGCAGGGCGTGAATCTGCGCCACGGTGCGGTTGACCCCCCAGCGGGAGCCCATTTCGCCCCAGTGCAGGATGAATTTTTCGGAAATGGGAGTGAGCTTCATGAGGGTGTGTCTAGGAAATTCTGAAATTTCTGTCAATAGAGAAATTTGCGGGCCTGCCGCGGCAGTGCCGTCATGTCTGAAAGCCGGCACCGGTCAGCCCGGTCCAGCACGCATCGGCTCGCAACCTGCGTCCGGTCGACGCGGGAGGCCTGTGGGTGCAAAAAAGCAAATAAGGGATGCTCTGGACGGCGCGAAATCGAGCAGGTGCTGCGCGGAGGCGACACAGCCTGTGCCCAGCCCGATGCGGCGCAAGATCGAAGGGGCGTGTTCAGTGGCCGACCCGGGCGAGGCCGCTTCTGGCGGTGTCGTCGCGGGGGTGAAGGCTGAGCGCCTTGCTGTAGGAGGCGGAAGCCTTGGTTCTGTCACCGAGGCGCTCATAGGCCTGTCCCCGCATGGTCCAGACCCGGGCATTGCCGGGGTCGGCATCAATCGCCTCGTCGAGATCGGCGGCGGCTTCCTTGAATTTCCCCAGCGCCAGATAGCTGGTGGCGCGCCCGGTCAGGGGGCCGGGTTTCTGGGGATTGAGGCCATTGGCGGTGGTGAAGTCGGCGATCGCGTCGTCGTGCTGATTGGCGGCCTGGAACAGCAGAGCGCGGCCGAGCAGGGCCTCGGCGTTGTAGGGATCAAGCGTGATGGCACGGTTGAACTCTTCCATCGCCTCGGCGTTCTGGCCGGATTTCACCAGCGCCTGAGCATGGGCGGCAAGGGTGCGGGCTTCGCTGGTGCCGGCAGCGGCGCTACTGGAGGAGCCGTCTGTCGAGGTTGTGGGCGACGGTGCCTTGCTGTCCCCGCCCAGCGATCCCAGATCGAAGGAACAGCCGGAAAGGCCAAGACTGAGCACAGCAAGACTGAGCACAGCAAGACTGAGTACAACGAGGTTGGGCACAACGAAACGGCGGCCAATCCTCGTCCCCGCACGGGTCGGATTGGACCACAACAGGCGAACCGAACTGTGTTCAGGTGGAGGGGAGATCATCTGCCGTCCGCTTGCCGCATCAGCCGGTGACTATTTTAGACGATGGCACGATCGTGAGACAATGCCGCGGACCAAACCGCCTGCGCCTTTCCGCCAGCTGTGCTTTCGAAGATCCCGCCTGAGCCGTTCCCGCTCAGACAGGGCGATCGCTTCTCGCGGATTTCGAACCAGCTTCCCGACGCAGACCCGCGCGGGCCCATCTGGGCTGACCCGATTCGTGGGCTGACCCGATTCGTGGGCTGACCCGATTCGTGGGTTGCTCAGCGCGGTCCGCGCGCCGCCCCGTTCGGGCCACCGCGTCCACCCGCGCCACGCTCGCCAAATGCCGGCTTCGGCTTCATCGGCAACAGGCCTTCGCGCTGCAGTTTCTTGCGTGCCAGTTTGCGGGCGCGGCGTACCGCCTCGGCCTTTTCGCGGGCTTTCTTCTCGGACGGCTTTTCATAGTGGCCGCGGAGTTTCATCTCGCGGAAAATACCCTCACGCTGCATCTTCTTCTTCAACGCCTTGAGGGCTTGATCGACGTTGTTATCGCGAACGAGAACCTGCACGCGGCATCCTCTTTCAGTGGGTCTGGGGGTGAATTTCGGGAACGCCCGAGGTTGTCGCCCTGGCGCTGAAGGCGCGGATGTATCAGACAAATCTGCTTCTGTCCACCGGATGAAGTGGTTTTGCGGCCGCTTCCGGCCCCTTTGGCCCAAGGGGTGCGGCCGCTGTGGCCGTTGTGGCACCGTTTCCCGGCGGCGGTTCAGCCGCGCTTCGGCGTGACCTCGGTGACGTGTCCCATTTTGCGCCCCGTGCGGGCCACCGCCTTGCCGTAGATATGGACGGTGGCGCCAGGCTTGCCGAGCCAGTCGCCGAAGCTGTTGATTTCGTCGCCGATCAGGTTGGTCATGGTGACATCGCCGTGGCGCACGGGTCTGGCGAGCGGCCAGCCAGCTATGGCGCGGATATGCTGTTCAAACTGCGACACCGAGGCGCCGTCGAGCGTCCAGTGCCCGGAATTATGCACCCTTGGTGCGATCTCGTTGACCAGGAGCCGGGCCTTCGCCCCGTCGCCGAGCACGAACATCTCAACCGCGAGCACGCCGACATAATCAAGCGCGCCTGCGATGCGGACCGCGATGTCGCGGGCCTCAGCGGCAAGTTCCGCCGGGATCGCCGCCGGTGCCCGCGACACTTTCAGAATATGGTCGCGGTGCTCGTTTTCGGTGACGTCGTAGCATTCAACCTCGCCATCCCGGGAGCGCGCGGCGATCACCGAGATCTCGCGGGAAAAGGGCACGAAGGCTTCAAGAATGGCCGCCCTGGTGCTGAGGCGGGCCCAGGCCGGGGCGCAATCCTCTGCTTTGCGCAGCAGGCTCTGGCCCTTGCCGTCATAGCCGAAGCGGCGGGTCTTGAGCACTGCGGGCAGGCCTGTTCGAGCACAGGCGCTCTCGAGCTCGTCGAGCGAAGCCACGGCGGCGTAGGCGGCGGTGCCGATGCCGAGGCCGCTGAGGAAGTCCTTCTCGGCGAGGCGGTCCTGGCTGGTCTCCAGGATGCGGCGGTCGGGCAGCACCGGGCGGCGTGCGTCAAGCACCATTGCCGCCGCAGCGGGCACATTCTCGAATTCATAGGTTATGACATCGACATCGCCCGCAAACAGCTCCAGGGCCTCGACATCGGCATATTCGGCGCAGGTGGCGTGGAGGACGACGTCAAAGGCCGGCGAATCGGGGTCGGGCGAGAACACCTGGCAATGCAGCCCAAGTCGCGCCGCGGCCAGCGCCAGCATGCGGCCAAGCTGTCCGCCGCCGAGAATGCCGATGGTGTCTCCGGGTTTCAGCCGGCGCGGCGGCGCCTCCGCGCCCATCTCGATACCGCTCATCTCAGATCCTCGGGCTGTTCGGCCACTGCCTGGGTCTGGGTCTGGCGCCACAGGCGCAGGCGCTCGGCCAGAGCGGGATCGGAAAGAGCCAGCACGCTGGCGGCGAGGAGCGCGGCATTGACGGCTCCTGCCCTGCCGATGGCGAGAGTGCCGACCGGGACTCCAGCCGGCATCTGAACGATGGAATAAAGCGAATCGACCCCCGACAGCGCCCTTGATTCGACCGGGACCCCGAAGACCGGAAGCTCGGTCAGCGCCGCAGTCATGCCCGGCAGATGCGCGGCGCCGCCAGCACCGGCGATGATGACCTTGAAGCCCGCTTCTCTGGCGCCTCTGGCGAAGGCAAACAGCCGCTCCGGGGTGCGGTGGGCCGAGACGATCCGGGCTTGCCATGTCAGCCCCAGCGCGGCGAGCGTGTCGGCGGCGTGGCGCATGGTCTCCCAATCGGACTGGCTTCCCATGATGATGGCGATCGGCGTGGTCATGAAGTGCTCGGAAATTAGACCGCCCGGCCGGTAACGGCCAGATTCGAACCCGGGCGATCAGGGAAGTGAGGCATGGACTTAGCCTGTCTTGGCAAATCGCTGCAAGTCTTCGTCAAAACAAGTCCTGGTTAAAATTTGTTTCCAGCGCGTGCTGCCAGGCGCCGGAAACGGCGCCGGCCACCTCGCTATTCGAGCCCTTTTCAGGATCCCGGCGGCCGCCGTGGCTCCAGGTGGCTCAACCGGATGGGATTGATTCATGGCAAAACGTTTCTGCACGCGTTCCATTTCTGGAAGCGGCTGACTGTGCCCCTTTTTCACCCTGTCGGGGCCACGCCGCCTTCCTGTATGGAGGGTTTCGTGGCGAATGGATGACCATCCCGATTGGAGAGGCGCAATTTTTTGCGGATTTCGAGCCGGGTGAGAACCGCCTTTGTTCGACGTGGACAGTTACGCTAAACAAAGGCCCGCCATGCCCCCAGACTTTTCACATTGGAGAAGGACTTTTTCGCGATCGGCGTGAAGATCTGGTCGACCGGATTTCGCCGAATGCTTCAGGATCAGGCGAGGGGGGCTGGAGTGGCGGATGGAACTTTGTTTGCCTTGTGTTCCGGTCAGGCGATGATGTCAGGGGTCAGCTGGTCTTCAATGAAGGCGATGCGGTCGCGCAGCACCAGTTTGCGTTTTTTAAGCCGCTGCAGCCGCAGGAGATCAACCGCCGGCGACTGCCCGAGCGCGCCGATCGCGGCGTCAAGATCCCGATGTTCCTGCTGCAATCGGGCGAGTTCGGCTTGAAGTTCATCCTTGGTCATGTGCTGGAACCAGATCGCTGGTGGAGGCGCGCCAAGGTAAGGAGATCGGGCAAAACGATTGTCCCTTTCCGGCACCGACAGGATATTTCAAGCAAAACCTGCGTCAAGGCGGCGCACTGGAATCACGGCGATTTCCCCAAAGCTGCCGAGGGCGTCCTGAAAAGCTTGAGGAATTCCTGATTTGCGGCGGTGGCCGAGGTTAAAATCGTTGCCCACCAACATGATGAATCAGTGATATACATCTCCTTTGGCGGATCTCTCGCACGAGATCCGCTCTGACGGATCTATGGAGATTTTCGAATGACAGTTCAGGCATATCTTGTTGAGTTGGAGAGGAAGCACAAGCAGCTTGAGGACGAACTGCACGAGGCGCTGGTGCATCTTTCGACAGACGATCTGCAGATTGTCGAACTGAAGAGGCGGAAACTGATGCTCAAGGACGAAATCGAGCGCATGAAACAGAGTGGCGACACTACGGAGGAATAGCAGCCGCTGGGGAGAGCGAAGACGGATGGGCCGCAAGGGGGCGGAGAAAGGCTCATGGCATCCGCCTGGGGCTTTCGGCCTGTGGAGGCCCGTCATCCGATCCGATCGCAAGGCCAGGTCTCCATCTGGCTGAGGTCTCCATCTGGCAGAGGTTTTGCAGAGGTCCTGGTGTCTGGCGGTGCACTGCAGGAGGGGGCCGCCACCCCCCGGGAGGCCGGGCCCGGGCCGGTGGCGTGCAATCCTTTGAAACCCGCGATCCCTTCAGGCCCGGCCTGGTTTGCGGGTCGGCCTGCCGCTCTGGCGTGTCTTGCGCGCCTGTCAGCGTGGAACCCCGGATATCGCGGCGACATATCTGGCGATCGCCAGCGATGAGGTCAGACCCGGTGATTCGATCCCGAACAGATTGATCACGCCATCAAGGCCATGCTGGTCGGGGCCCTGAATCACGAAATCCTGGGTGGCGACCCCAGGGGGCACGATCTTCGGTCTTATCCCGCTATAGGCCGGCACCAGGGCATGCTCGGGCAGGTCTGGCCAATAGCGGCGGATGGCCGGATAGAAACGCGCTGCCCGTGCCGGATCAACTGCGTAATCCTCGCGATCAATCCATTCGACATCGGGGCCGAAACGGGCCTCGCCCGCCATATCGAGGGTGAGATGGACACCGAGCCCTCCGGGCTCGGGCACCGGATAGATCAAATGAGAAAAGGGCGGTCTGACCCTGCAGCTGAAATAATTTCCTTTGGCGAAAAAAGCCGGTGGGATGTGCTCCGGCGCCAGGCCGGCGATATTGCGGGCGACCTCGGGGGCGTGGAGCCCGGCGGCATTGACGAGGAGGCGACAGGACAGCGTCATTGCAGCGGTGCCGCCGATGGCACAGGCGAGCCTGCCATGCCTGGCTGTGGCGCCCAGGAAAGGAGCCTGAAAGGCGAAGGCTGCGCCATCGGCCTCGGCGTCGCCCTGCAGCGCCAGCATGAAAGCGTGGCTGTCGAGGATGCCGGTGGCGCTGGAGAACAGGGCAGCGCGGCAATCAAGCGCAGGTTCCAGCCGGCGCGCTTCGGTTGCCGACAGCAGCCTCAGACCCTCGACGCCATTGGCCCCGGCCCGCGCCCTGATGCCTTCAACCCGCTCGGCCTCAGGAGCCGTGGTGGCGACGATCAGCTTGCCGATGGCACGATGCGGCACGCCATGCTCCCGACAGTAGCGATAGAGCGCCGGACGGCCTTCAAGGCACATCCGTGCCATCAGGCTGTCTCTTGCATAGTAGATGCCGGCATGGATGACCTCGCTGTTGCGCGAGGAGGTCATGGTGCCGATGGCGGAGGCGGCCTCGACCACGATCACCTCGCGCCCCGCCTGCGCCAGTTGGCGCGCCACGGCCAGCCCGATCACGCCGGCACCGACCACGATGCAGTCCGTCTTTTCCATCTTTGGATCCTGGATGGGCTTCGCAACGCGCAAACGGCCCTCAAAGCGGTTTCCATGCCCGAGAGCGAGGTCGGCGATCAAGCTCGAAAGCGCGGCTCCGGAGCGGATCGGTCTGGCGTGGGGGAGGGATTCTGTTACAGCACATCCGATCGCCAGCCGCCAACCCTGTGGTGGGCCGGCCCGCCACCAATCGGATGATCCGCCGGCTCCGAATTCGGCTGGCGCGACGGACAACGCCGCACAAAACGACACTGGACCGCACAGGAGCTGCCAACATGGCGGAACCTGACGGCAGATTGCCGATCATGGTTGTTGTTGCAATCGGCTCCAATGGGGCACTCAGACGGCAATATCTCCGCACACCGGGGCAGGTGTGCGCAAGAGCAGGCAGGCGGATGCGTGTCCGACCAGTGGGCCGGGCAGTTGCATCTGCAGGGCCAGCCGTGCGTGCCACGTGCCCTTTCGCAGCCGAAGGCATCAAGGAACGGGCATGATTCGATTCCTCCGTAATTTCCTCCGCAGCCCCACCGTCAAGCTCTTTCTGATCGGACTGCTTGTCCTCCTCCTGCTGGTTCCGCTCGGCTGGGTCGGCGACCTCATTGGCGAGCGCGCCAACAACGCACAAAGCGTGCGTATGGAAGTGGGCGAGCAATGGGGGCCGCGGCAGTCCCTGATCGGGCCCATCCTGGTGGTGCCCTATGTGCTGCGGGTCGAGAGTTCCGAAAACGGCAAGCGGGTCCAGAGCAGGATGGAGCGCTTCGGCGTGTTCACTCCGGAAACCCTGGATGTCTCGGGGCAGGCCGACACACGCAAACTGCACCGGTCGATCTACGACGTTCCGGTTTACGACGCCCGCCTGAAATTCTCAGGCCGTTTTGCGCCGGTTCGGATTGCCGAGATTGAGTCCGGCAAGGTTGAGAGCGTGCGCTGGAAAGATGCGGTGATCGTGCTGTCGCTCTCCAAAGTCGCCGGTCTCCAGTCGGTCGGAGCCCTCAAGATCGATGACGGCACCAATATCGCCTTTGCTCCAGGCACCGGCATCAGCAGCACATCGTGGCGCTGCGCCTCCTGCGACAGCGGCATTCATGCCCGTCTCGGTGACGCCGCCAATCTGCGCTCGGGTGCGGACAAGGGCTTCGGGTTCGAGGTTGATCTCGCCTTCAATGGCTCGGTGGCCCTCCAGCTCGCCCCGACGGCGAAGGAAACCCGGGTGACCCTGAAATCCGACTGGCAGTCGCCGAGCTTCCAGGGCCCGTTTCTGCCCAGTGAACGCGAAATCGGGGCGAGCGGTTTCCGTGCCACATGGAAGGTGCTGCAGCTGGCGCGTTCCGGTCCAGGTTCGTGGCTGTTGTCGGAGGGCGGGCCCGAGCGCTTCGCACCCTATCTCTTCGGTGTCAACTTCGTGGATCCGGTCGATTTCTACACGCTCCTCAATCGCGCGGTCAAATACGGCATCCTGTTCCTCGCGACATCCTTCATGACCGTGTTTCTGCTTGAGGTGGTCTCCCGACGTCACGTGCACCCCGTGCAGTATCTGTTGACCGGTATCGCCCTGGTGTTCTTCTACGTCCTTCTGCTGTCACTGGCCGAGCATATGGGGTTCGACAGCGCCTATGCCATCGGAGCCCTGGCCATGGTGGGACTGGTTGCAACCTATGTCGGGGCGGTGATGAAGAGCCGGGGGCGCGGTGTTGTGATGGCCGCCATCCTCAGTTCGCTCTTTGGCCTGCTCTATTTCGTCCTTTGTCTTGAGGATTACGCTTTGCTGGTGGGGGCCCTGATGGGGGTGGTGGCGCTTGCCGTCATGATGTTCGTAACCTTGCGGGTGAAATGGTCGGGAGGGGCACAGCCTCCGGAGCTTCCTCCGCAGGTTGAGGCGTGACGCTTCGCCTGGCCGGCACTGCCGGGCGGTGGGGCAGGGCGGATGGAACCGACAGTTCCGTCCGCCGTCACTTCCGGGATCCTGCGCGACGGTGGCGAACAGTTGGGTCGGCCCTCTGGATCGCCTGCGCCGGGCGGCATCAAAAAGACCGTTGCCTCAAGGCTCCCCCTTAGGACCAATCTCCCGGCGCGCTGTCGCGTCAAAAAAATGGTGAGGAAGCTGCGGGGTCCGGTCGTGATGCGGCGGCGGTCCTTTGTGTCGGACGATCATCCCCTCGCACGCCCCCACGGATGCCGATGCCGCAAAGCGCGGCAATTGCAGGATCCCGGGAGCGGATAATCTCGCGACGATGGTAACGAAAACGGTCCTGGGCCGGCGGTCGGTCCGCGGCGAGAGGGGGGGGGCAGAAAATCCGGAAACTCAAATTTTCATGATATATTACAATATCTTACGCGGACTCCCCAGGTTCTTTGGCGGTGTTTTCTGAATTTCATTGCCGGCCCCCTGACTTCCAATTGCCATTCTTCTGGCTCTCATTGTCATGACTGGTACCAGTGACCGGAGGGGTGATGTGTACGAGCGGTTGATCGAACGTCGGGTGGGGATGCTTTGGCTGATACGCCGGTAGTTCTCATCGTTGGGCCGCGGCGGGCAGGCAAGACCACCCTTGTCCGGAAGATGGGAAATGCGGGACGAGCCTATATCACGCTTGACGACCATACGTTCCTTACGGCGGCGCAAGCTGATCCCGCAGGGTTCGTTCGTGGTCTTGACAAGGCGACGATTGACGAGATCCAGCGTGCGCCCGATCTGTTGTTGGCAATCAAGATGTCCGTGGATGAGGATTACCGGCCAGGCCGCTTTCTCCTGACCGGATCGGCGAATGTGCTGACGTTGCCGAAGGTTTCCGATAGTCTTGCCGGACGAATGGAGACACTCCGAATTTTGGCCTCTGGCTCGTGCGGAGATCGCAGGCAGACCGCCGACCTTTCTGGATCGTCTGTTCGCCGGGAAACTGCGGGGGGATGGGGGAGCGGTCCTTGGCGATGATCTGTTCAATCCCGTTCTGCTTGGAGGGTTTCCAGAAGCGATCAACCGGGCAAGTGAACGGCGACGGCGGGGTTGGGCGTCGGCCTATCTCACGTCTGTGCTGACCCGTGATCTCAGGGATATCGCTGAGGTTGAGAAGCTGACGGAATTTCCGAAATTTGTCAAACTTCTTGCGGAACATTCCGGACAACTGGCAAACTACTCGCAGTTGGGCGGGGGCATCAATGTGAGCTATAAGACATGCCAACGCTATATCGCGCTGTTGGAGCAGATATTTCTCGTTGCAACGGTGCAGCCATGGTACAACAGCATGATAAAGCGGATTATCAAAACGCCGAAAGTGCATTTTCTTGATTCGTGCCTGCTGGCTGTGGCTCGAGGATTGAGCATGGATCGGCTGAAGGGCAATCGGGAAGCATTCGGGCCGTTGCTGGAGAGTTTTGTGTTCTCCGAGGTCATGAAGCTCGTCACGGCATCGGACATGCGGCTAAGTCCCTATCATTTTCGCAACCAGCAGATGCACGAAGTCGACATCGTGCTGGAGCGCGATGACGGAACGGTTTGCGGCATTGAGGTGAAGGCGTCCGCAACCGTGAAATCAAACGACTTCGCTGGGCTTCGATGTCTCGCGGAAGTCTGCAAAGACCGCTTCTGCTTTGGTGCGGTGCTCTATGACAGCGCCAATGTCGTACCCTGCGGGGATCGGCTGGCTGCGGTGCCGATATCGGCATTGTGGAGCTGAGGGCGGGTTGATCCTAAGCAGCTGCATCCTGGAGGATTTGTGAGCGGACGCCGGCTTCGGCCTAAAAGCGCCTGGGCGGGAATCGTCGCAGCGACGATAGAGCCGACGACGGTCGCACGGGAAGGGAGCCGCTCGATGAGTTCAAGCTTCGACCGATTGGTGCAAGGACCATGGAACCGTGCGTGAGCCGTCTGGAGAGCCGTTGATCTGGATGCCGATTGCTCTTGCGATTGCGTTGGCATCAAGGCTGCCTTTGATCCGTCCGCTTTCAGCTATTCCGGTGCGGCTCGTCTGATTTTCGAGCCCGGGAGGGAGGTCTTGCTGAACGGGTCTGCGTTCGTGCCGATGTCGCATATTTCCACGACCGAAACCGATTCCGGGTGACAAAACGCACTTGATCGGGTTTCTGCCAGCAGGAACGAATTGTGGTCGGGCGGAATGGACGCAACGCTGGTTTGCGCAGATCTCTCACGCCTTCGAGGTGGAGGAACAGCCTGACCACGAGGTGACTCCTCGAAGCTCTGCTGTTGCTGTGCGTCATACGCTGGACCGCGGTGATGAGGTGCGAGGCGTTGTCCGTGGATCGGCACCTGTAAGGGCGTTTAACGCCCTTGCGTTTGAGGGACAGATCAAGGCGCGGAGCTGGGCGGGTTTGGTGGTGGCGGCCGGTCCCCTGGTTCGGCGTACAGGTGCCCGCCATCCGCCGTTCTTCCAGAAATGGGATCTCACAGTGGAACCTGTGCCCAGGAGCGACAAGCGCACAGTTCGGCTTGCGCTGGCAGCGTTGTCGATGTTGAACGGATCCGGGCAGGCGACGCCGAAGGGCGTGGCGGCCTGTGCGGTGTCCGGGCGAGCTGCCGCATCCGGGCCATTTTCGGGCGGTGACGTTGCGTGGTGGCGGTTCGCGTTGCGGGAGGGCCAGCGGGGTGTCGGAACGGGAGGCGAACTCCCCTGACACGGTGTGCACAAGGTAAGCCTCGCCCTGAATTGGCCCGGCAGGACCCAAGCCCGGCCCAGGTTTCCATCGGCGGGAGCAGAGCTTTGAGGTGCTGAGAGCCGGCCGCCAGCGCGCGAACTGGCGAATCGCGCGCGGATGGGCCAAGCTTCGCGAACGAAACGCGAAATCAGGGCGCGGTCGGAACTGTTTTGCCGGCGGGAGGTTATTTCTGCATTTTGCGAAGGGCCAGAATTTAATCGGTGGTTCGATTTTGTGGCGAGAGCGGGTATAATGGTGATGGCGACGATGTGTATCCGCTGTTGCGTTGATGGGCTCAGGAAATGACCGAGGAACCTCAGGGGACCACGCCGGCAGTGGCCCCGCCGTTGTTGCGGATCGAGGGTGTGGTGAAGACTTTCGGCTCTTCCCGCGCCGTGGACGGGGTGTCGCTCGACATCGAGGCGGGGGAACTTTTTATCCTGCTTGGTCCCAGTGGTTGCGGCAAGACCACGCTTTTGCGGATGCTTGCTGGCTTCGATGTGCCCGACCAGGGGCGCATCCTGCTCGACGGCGGGGATATCGCTTCCGCACTGCCGCACAGGCGCCCGATCAACATGATGTTCCAGAATTACGCTCTGTTCCCCCATCTGTCGGTGTTTGAGAACATTGCCTTCGGCCTGAAACGGGCTGGTGCGGTCCCTGAGGAAGTCGCGGCGCGGGTGGCGGAGATGGTGGCGCTGGTCAGGCTTGAGGGGCTGGAAAAGCGCAAGCCCGACGAACTCTCCGGCGGCCAGCGCCAGCGCGTGGCGCTGGCCCGGGCCCTGGCCCGGCGCCCGCGCCTCTTGCTGCTCGATGAGCCGCTGGCGGCGCTCGACCGCAAGCTGCGCGAGAACACCCAGAGCGAATTGATGGATCTGCAGCGCCGCCTCGGCATGACCTTCATCATCGTCACCCATGACCAGGAAGAGGCGATGCGGATGGCGAGCCGCATCGGCGTCATGGATGCCGGTCGCCTGCTTCAGGTGGCGACGCCGCGTCAGCTTTATGAGGCGCCAAAGTCGCGCTGGGTGGCCCGCTTTGTCGGCGACGTCAATCTGTTCGAGGGCGCGCTGAAGGGGCGCAGTGAGGGCAAGCTGAGCATTGCGACAGCGGATGCCGGGGAGTTGCGGGCGATCGGGCAGGCGGGAGGAGCCGCGGGATTGGCGGTGGCCATCCGCCCCGAAAAGGTGCGCCTGGAACCGCGCGGAACCCAGCATTGCTTTGCCGTCAATCAGTTCGAGGGCGTGATTGCGGAAATCGGCTATCTTGGCGGCCGCACCGTCTACAAGGTCCGACTGGCCTCCGGCGCGGTATTGCAGGCCTCGATGATCAACGCGGTGCGCCTTGAGAACGATCCGCTGGGCATCGACCAGCCGGTGCTGGCCTCTTTCTCTCCCTATGACTGCGTGGTGCTGGAACAATGAGTGCAGGACGCCTGTTTGCGCGCCCGGCGCGCCTTGCCGCCATCCTTCCGTTTCTGTGGCTGCTGCTGTTCTTCCTGGTGCCGTTCGGCTTTGTGGTCAAGATCAGCCTGTCGCAGACCGTGATCGCCCAGCCTCCCTACCAGCCCGTATTTGATCTGTCGGCCGGCTTTGAGGCCTTCAAATCGGCGCTTTCGATGTTGTCCTTCGACAATTTCAGGCTGCTGTTTTCTGATCACATCTATGTCCTGGCCTACCTGCGCAGCATCCTGGTTGCCGGAGTGGCCACCGCGATCCTGCTCCTGATCGGCTACCCAATCGCCTATGGCATGGCGCGGCTGCCGAAACGGTGGCAGGCTGTGGCCATGGTGCTGGTGATCGTGCCGTTCTGGACCTCGTTCCTGATCCGCATCTATGCCTGGATCAACATCCTCCAGCATGACGGCCTGCTCAACAGCGTCCTGATTTCGCTGCATGTGGTCAATTCGCCCGTGGTCTGGCTCTCCACCGACAGCGCGATGTATCTCGGCATGGTCTATTCCTATCTGCCCTTCATGATTCTGCCGCTTTACGCCACGCTGGTGAAGATGGAACCGGCGCTTGAAGAGGCGGCCTGTGATCTCGGGGCGCCGCCCTGGAAGGTGTTCTGGCTGGTGACTTTTCCGCTGTCGCTTCCGGGCGTCGGAGCGGGGGTGTTGCTGTGTTTCATCCCCCTGGTTGGCGAGTTCGTCATTCCCGACCTTCTGGCAGGATCGAGTGCGCCGATGATCGGTCAGATGCTGTGGCTTGAATTTTTCACCAACAAGGACTGGCCGGTGGCTTCGGCCGCAGCGGTGGTGCTTCTCATCGTGCTCCTGGCCCCGCTCCTGTTCTACCAGCGACTGCAGCGGCGCCAGCTCGGGAAGGCCGGACCGACGTGAAGGAAAAGCGTCGGCGTGAGGTGAGGCAGGTGGCATGGTGCGGGTTTAAGGGTTGAAGAGGGCTGACATGGCGAGGCTGTCGCGATTCAATATGGTCTCCCTGGCGCTGGGCCTGGCCTTTCTCTATCTGCCGATCCTCATCCTGGTGGTGTACTCCTTCAATGCCTCGCGTCTGGTCACAGTGTGGGGCGGATGGTCGCTGCGCTGGTATGGGGAATTTTTCAACGATCGCGCCATGCTTGAGGCGGCCTGGATGAGTTTGCGGGTAGGCCTGTGTTCGGCCACCCTGGCCACCTTCATCGGCACCATGGCTGCGGTTGCGCTTTCACGCGGTCGGCAGTTTCGCGGGCGTACGCTGTTCTCCGGCATGCTCTATGCACCCCTGGTGATGCCCGAGGTGATCACCGGACTGACATTGCTGCTGCTGTTCGTGGCGCTCAATGCCGAGCGCGGCTTCTGGACTGTGACCATCGCCCACAGCACCCTGACCATGTGTTTTGTCACCGTGGTGGTGCAGTCCCGTCTCGGCACGATCGACCGCTCCCTGGAGGAGGCGGCGATGGACCTGGGCTGTGGCCCGGTGGCAGCCTTAGCCAGGGTGACGCTGCCACTGATCGCGCCGGCGATTGTGGCGGGCTGGCTGCTCGCCTTCACCCTGTCGCTCGACGATCTCGTCATCGCCAGTTTCACCACCGGCCCGGGTTCGGCAACGCTGCCGATCCGCATCTATTCCGAGGTCCGGCTCGGGGTGAAGCCGGAAATCAACGCCATCTGCAGCCTGATCATTGCCCTGGTGGCGCTGATCGTGGTCGCTGCCTCGCTCGGTGCCAAGCTGCACCAGCGGGCGCGTTAGGCTTTACAGGGGCGAAAAACGTGCGGGCAAGAAATGCACGGGACCGCCCGCATGGCCGGTTTCTGCCGTGATCAGAGAGAAATGCCAGTCCGCCTCGACGCGCTTCGGGGCAGCCGGGAAAGGAGTGCGCGCAAGGGGCCGGGATTGGAGGGGAGCGAGTTTGACGGTTCTCTGTAAATGGCCGCTCTCCATTTGGCACGTCACGGCGGAAGGGCGGAAGGCAAATCACGGGATTTCCGGATCCTGCTTCTGGCAGATTTCGTTTTGGGTGGGTGGCCGCTTCGTTTCGGGATGATGTGGCGAATCTGAGATTGCAGCAAGAGAGTTATCTTGCTGATATTACACGTTTTTTCCTTTTAACCTGGGTGGGGTGGACATGCTGCCAAACAGATTCTGTCATTTTGGCTTGGCTGGCGCGCCGATGACCGTGTCGCCAGATTTGGCAACGTTTCTCACCACGAGAAGCGTGACGATGACGCAGGGACCCATGCAGAATATCGCCAGATTGGAGGGGGGGCCGCCGAACATGTCGGTGAGAATCAGCACGCCGTGGCCGGTGTCGGCGCGCTCCTCCGCCGCAATGATATCGCCCCGACAAAAATCGGAATCGTCGTCGGCTATGCATACGGATCGGAAAAGGAAGTTCTGCAAAGACATGCGCGAGCTATTCGGGACCTTCGCGGGCCAGTACGTTAGAGACGCGAGCTGCATCGAGATGGCCTTTTGGTCAGAGCCGCCCAGGTTCGAGCATCCCGATCTCCCATTTGTTCAAGCTTGGGTCCTCGAATTGGTGCTTTCCAGCGCCGGCCGGGTCCACGTGGTGACCTGGACGGACGACGATGGGGAATCGAGACTCCATCTTTTGGCGGATCGGGGGGAAACCTTGGAATGGTCTGGCTCTGAAGGAGAGGTATCGATCTATCGATATAGCAGGCTGGCTGAGTTTCCGCGCAAGAAGATCGAGTGGGTTGATCTCAGCGTTGATAATGCAGGCCGCATTCTGGAGATTCGTCTCCAGGTAGCTGGAGCAGGCATTCATCTTATAGCGGGTGAGGTCGAAGAGGGAACGGACGGGCTCACGGCCAGAAAAGGCGATTTGATCGTCCTGATATTCTTCAACGATGATGCACTGGGCCGGACGAGATTCGATACACCCATCTAACTAACTAATGGTCGAAAATGACGCGAACGACATCTTCGGACATTGACGCCGCAAGGTTTGGCCGGATGCTTGTAAGATAACAGATCACCGTGCTTTGACGATGTCTCTCGATATCCCTGATCAACTCAATTCTCTGTTGAAAATTCATGGATTTCCCTCAATTCCTGCGATGTGCAAGGCCGGCGAACACCCGAACATCGCCCATTGCCGTCCTTTCTTTGAGATCGGACGCGTGCGGTGGTTCAGTTGCGGCAGCCGCAAGCATCGTGACGAAAGAGAACTCTCAAACCGGCAAATGGTTCCCGGCATTGTGAGCGCGGCGGGAATTTTCCTTCGAGGGGCGTGGCCATGACCGGTTTGGGCGGGGCCAAAAGCGGCGGGTCAGCCCTGTAGGGGGCGCTTACGAGAACTGGGGATTGGGTTCCCGTTCCCGGGACATTCGCCTGGGCCAGTCTCTGGTCCGGAAAGGCACAAGCGCATGGAACCTGGTTGGGTGTTGCGTCGGCACCGCAGAGTTGATCCAGGCGGGGATGGAAATGACGTTGATTGATTGTCGCAAAGCGAAAAGTGACGAAGCCCTGCCGTCGGCAAGCGCCGCCGTCTCTGTTGGCGGCACAGGGCAGAGCTGAAAGGCGGACCGCGGAGCCTGGGAGGCCGGGAAAAATCAGGGGGAATCGCTTCCCGGGGGATGTGTTCGATTTTGCTCAAACCGCGGAGCAATCCGGGACGCGACGATTCGGTGAACGGCTCCCAAGCCGTCGCGTCCGCTTCGTCAGTGCGATGGTGTGTCGCTGGCTGCGGGTTTGTCGTCGTCGGGCGGTTTGGTCTCGGATCCCGGCTTGGCGATCAGATTTTCAATCGCCGAGCGCACCGCGTCCTGGGTCTTGGGGTCCTTGAGCGCATCCAGGAGCTGTTTGGAAGCCTTGGATCGCCGCAGCAGGCTTTCAGCATCGGGGAAGATCGTGGGGTCGTCCCACGGTCCCTGGAGCTTGAACTTGAGTTCAAAATCGGATGCGCTGGTGAGGCTGGCGACGCCGTCGAGGTCATATTCGCGCAAGGGCACCGAGATGGTGCCGGACAGGGTGATGCGTGCGGTCGGCCCCTCAATGTGGATATCGTCGGTGGTGGCGATGCCGTCGGCGAAACGCACGGCGATCACGAGGTCGTCGAAGGCGGTGGTGCCGCCATCGAGGCGGGGCGGGGACAACGGGCGCTGTTCGAGGCGCTTGAGGGTCTGTCCGACATCAATCCCTAAGATCCTGCCGTCATGTCCGTTGATGGTGGCGCTGCCGTTGAGCGTCTGCACCAGGTCGAAAGGACTGGAGCCTGACGCCGAAAGCGTGACGTTGATATTGCCGCGTCCGGCCAGGCGGCCGATCCTGAACCACTCGCTGGCGCTTTCCTTGAGATCGACGTCCTTGAACTGGAGCTGGGCCTTGATGTCGACATTGGCGCTGGAGCGGGCGATGACCAGGGAACCATGGGCGATGCCGCCATAGACCTGGGCCTCGCCCACCGACAGCGCCAGGGTGCCGTTGTGCAGATTGGCGCCGAGCGCGGTGCGGCCGAGTTTCGAGGCTCCGATCGTGAGCTGGGCGGCCGACAGGCGCATATCGAGGTCGGTCGCCGACAGGCCGTTGAGGTCGAAGAGCTGCCGGTTCCAGTCGTGCGCTCCGGTCGCGAGCAGGCGGAAGGTCGAGATATAGGGTGTGAAGTCGAGCGCATCGGCGGCCAGCGTGGCCTGGAGCATGCGCCGGTTGTTGTTGGAATAGCTCATGACGCCCTCGGCGGCATTGCCGTCGAGTTCGACATTGACATTGGTCAGGGCCACCGATCCGCCGACCAGGTCGGCGCGGGCCTTGAGGGTGAAGCGCCCGAAGCCGCTGCTCGCCGGGGGCGGCTGGCCGAGCCAGCGCAAGGCATTGCGCAGCGAGGGGCTGTCGATGGTCAGCATGCCGCCCAGGATCGGGCTGGCATGGTTGGCGATGTTGCCGTCGAAGGCCATCTTGAGCGGGGCGCTGGAAATGCGCGCCTTGACCCCGGAGCGGTCGCCGACCAGGATGGCGGCGAAGTTGCTGAAGCTGATGGATCCGTCGACGCGCTCATCGCGCCAGTCGAACTGTCCGGTAGCGGCGAAAGAACGCGAAATCGAAGGCCAGGCCAGTGCCAGATTGATGTCCTGGAAGGTCTCGATATGGCCTTTGGCGTCCTGATAATCGAGCACGCCATTGGCAATGCGGATCTCGGAAAACGAGGGCTGGTTGACAGCGTCCGGCTTCATCGTGCGTGCCACGGTCTCAATGAAGGGGGTCCAGTTGCTCTCGCCATTGGGCTTCATGGTGACGCGGATATGCGGCTCGGACAGCAGGAGGTCGGAGATTTCGAAGCGCTGCAGGAGAAGCGGCAGCAGATGCAGTTTGGCCTTGAGCACCTCGACATGAAGGGTGGAGGCGCTGTCGCCGTCGGGGCCTTTGAGGTCAATGTTATGGAAGGAGGCGTAGGCGGCCGGAAACAGCGAGACCTCGACGGTACCGCCGACATTGACCTCAAGCCCGGTGACATCGCGGATCTGGTCCTGGACCGCTTCGCGCAGCGCGTCGCGGTTGATCAGCCAGGAGGTCGTGACCATGATCGCCGGGATCAGGCACAGCAACACCGCCACCGGCGTCCCCAGTCGCTTGATTCCTTGAGCGATTGACAATGGCGTGTCCTGATGATGTCGCGAAGGGGGCGACGAATACGAAACCCGGGCGGTGTGGCGAACCGCGTTCCATGCGGCCTTGTGCTTAAGTTGGCTGCTTTTCTTGTCGCTTTCAAGGCCGACCCGGCTTTGAGTGCGCTCCGCTCCTGCCATGTCCACCGTGATGGCCGGGCTGGCGTGTCATTTCCGGCTGGCGTGTGCTGGTGGGAGCGCCAGGGGGAGCGGCAAGGCCGGTGGGCACGGTCGGGAGCGCAAAATGCGCGCTGTCGCCCTTTATCGGGCCTCAAAAAGTCCAGGGTCTGTTGCCTTGCGGATCCGCTGCCTTGCGGAGCTGTCGCGGCGGCCGGCGGCGGCAAGCCCGCGCGGGTGGCCCGGGCCGTGCCGGGTGCCGGGGCTTGCGCATTGACGGGCTTGTCGCCTAAGAAGCTGCGGCAAGCTGAGGCTTGCGACGCGGGCGGCAGCCTCGCCGCACAAGCCTTGCAGATTTCCTCCTTTCAGCTTTGGTCCTCAAGGACTGATTTCAGGATCCCCCGCATGAACAAGGTTTTTCCCGACGCCAAGGCGGCTCTCGAAGGCATCCTGAAAGACGGCATGACCATCATGTCGGGCGGTTTTGGTCTCTGTGGCATCCCCGAGGTGCTGTCGGATGCCATCCGCGATTCCGGGGTGAAGAACCTCACCGTGATCTCCAATAATGCCGGTGTTGATGGCATCGGCCTGAGCCGGCTTCTGGAAACCCGCCAGATCCGGAAGATGATCTCGTCCTATGTCGGCGAGAACAAGCTGTTTGCCCAGCAGTATCTTGCGGGCGAGCTGGAACTGGAATTCAACCCGCAGGGCACGCTGGCGGAACGGATCCGGGCCGGCGGAGCCGGCATTCCCGCCTTTTTCACCCGGACCGGGGTCGGAACCCTGATCGGCGAAGGCAAGGAAGTGCGGGAATTCGATGGCGAGAAATATCTGATGGAGCGTGGCCTGTTCGCCGATCTCGCCATCGTTCATGCCTGGAAGGGGGACAGCGCAGGCAATCTGGTCTATCGCAAGACCGCGCGCAATTTCAATCCGATGATGGCGACCGCCGCCCGCATGACGGTTGCCGAGGTCGAGTATCTGGTGCCGGCGGGCGAAATTGATCCGGACCATATTCATACGCCCGGCATTTTCGTCAAACGCATGATCGAGGTCGGCAACGCCAGGAAGCACATCGAGTTCCGCAACACCCGCCCGCGTCCTGCCGCCTGAGTCTGCCTTGAGTCTGCGGATGGCCCGGACCACGGCTCCAGAACAGCGGATCCAGAGCCGGGGTCTTCAGGAGTTTTACCGGAAAGTTCAAGCCCGGGAACGGGATCCCCACTGCACCTTGCGGCATGACGCATAATCGATCAGGAGAGTCCTATGGCCTGGAGCCGTGAACAGATGGCCGAGCGCGCTGCCAAGGAACTGCGCGATGGTTACTACGTCAATCTTGGCATCGGCATCCCGACGCTGGTCTCGAACTTCATTCCCGAAGGTGTGCTGGTCAGCCTGCAGAGCGAGAACGGCATGCTGGGCATGGGGCCGTTCCCCTATGAGGGCGAGGTCGATCCGGACCTCATCAATGCCGGCAAGCAGACCGTGAGTGAATTGCCGTCGACAAGCTACTTCTCCAGCGCCGACTCCTTCGGCATGATCCGCGGCGGCCATATGGATCTGTCGATTCTCGGTGCCATGCAGGTGGCGCAGAATGGCGATCTCGCCAACTGGATGATCCCCGGCAAGATGGTGAAGGGGATGGGCGGGGCGATGGATCTCGTCGCCGGCGTCAAGCGCGTCGTCGTGGTGATGGAACATTTCGCCAAGGACGGCCCGAAACTCCTCAAAAAATGCGCCCTGCCGCTGACCGGGGAGCGTGTGGTCGATATGGTGATCACCGATCTTGCGGTGTTCACCATCGACAAGCACGGCGATGGCGGCATGGTGCTGACCGAACTTGCCGACGGTGTCTCGGTCGAGGAGGTGCGGTCGAAGACCGAGGCCGACTACCGCGTGGTGCTGACCGCGGAACAGCACGGCCGCCCTGAGCCGCGCCGGTAATCCGGGAAAAAGCCGCAAAAAGACACGAGGTCCTGACCGACAGGGCCTGGCTGGCAGGGCCTGGCTGGCAGGGCCGATGATGGATCCGGCTTTTTTGCCGCGGCTTTTGAGCCTGCCTTAAGCGGGTGGCTTTGAGGTGGGCCCTTGCCGGTTTTTTTTAAGGCTTTGGCGCTTTTGCGGGATGGCCGAAGGAGTCCTTTGCGCAGACATGCTTTTGCGGGACTGCGCCAGGGGGCACCAGGGCTCCTCAGCTGCGTTTTGCGGGCGGGCGCGCGATAGCGAGCGCGCGCCAGCGGCTGCCGACCAGCAAAGGTCCATAGGCCACGGCATAGCCGAGAAAGGCTATGGCCCAGCCGAAGGCGGCGATATGGAACATGGGTTCGGTGTGGCTTGACATCAGGGCAGCGGCGATGCGCGCCAGTGCCGCCACCACAATCGCGACATAGATGACATGGGTGGCGACCGAGGCGCTCAGCGTCTGTCCGGTATGGCCGAGGCTGGCGCGTGTCATCACCGCCAGCGTCATCGTGCCGGCCGCGCCCGCCGTCCAGGCGTGGATACCGGCGCTCACCGGCACCGAGCCGAACACACTGGCGGCGGTGAGCAGGAATCCGATCGGCACGAAGGCATAGGCGACATGGAGGATCAGGACCAGGCGTTCGCGGCCGGTGCGGTCACCGGCCCAGCGCGCCAGCCGCACCACATGGGCGATCCCTGCCAGCACCATGCCGGCGCCCGTGATCATGCTTGCGGGGTCAATGACCCAGGCCAGCAGCACGAGGGCGGAAAGGGCGAGTGTGGCGCCGTCGAAACGGCTGAAGGGGGTCGGCAGCCGACCAGGATTTTCCCGGACCAGCCAGTTGCGGGTGAAGCTTGGAATGATGCGGCCGCCGATCAGGCAGATCAGGAGCAGGACGGAGCTGATGCCGAAACGCAGGCTGTAGTCGGCGTTGCCCTGGAAATGTTCCTCGAGATGGAACCAGATATTGGCGATCAGCAGTGCCATCACCAGAGAAATCACCCGCAGGTTACGCCAGTTGGCGCCGGCGACGATCTCGCGGGTGGCCGCGGCAGCGAACAGAGTGAGAAAGGCGGCGTCAACCACCATTGCCGGGATCCAGCCGATATAGCCTGAGAAGGTCACTGCCAGACGCCCGGCCAGCCACACCATTGCCAGCACCACCAGAGGGGCGCCCCGGATCGGCAGTCGCCCGGTCCAGTTGGGAATCGCCGTGAACAGGAAGCCGGTGATCACCGCAGGCAGGAAGCCGAACAGCATTTCATGGATATGCCAGTCGAGCGGGATGAAGGTGGTCGGAATCGGGACCTGATGGTGAAAGGCCACCAGCCAGAACACCACACTGGGTCCGGTCTGCAATGCGGCAAGGAGGAAAAAGGGGCGAAAGCTGTTGGCAAACAGCGGCCAGCCCGGGGAAGTGCGGGAAGAGGACCCAACCACGGCGAAAAACTCCGGTTAACCAGGTGTCGGCAGAAAATATAGCCCGGGTTGTGAAGGAATGGGAACAAAGACCGGGGCTGCAGCACAGCGCAGTTGGCGCGGCAGCGCCGCGGCGCCGCCCCGACAGGCGGCTTTTAAAGCCACATCAAGTGGTTGGCGTCCTTGAAGGGAGTGCGGGAAGTCTTTATCATCGGGCGCGAACATACAGTGCACGCCGCCACGACATCGGTAAGCCAGGGGAGGATCCCGCGGCTTTCCCGCTGCGGGGGGCGGAGTGTGAGGGCGAAGTCGGGTAAGTCCTGGGGGGGACCGCCTGGTTTGCGGCTCTCCGGACTCAAAGCCGGATCCCGCCCTCAAGGCGAGGTCGGTGCACTGTATCGGAGATTTGGGGCGTGCCCGGAACTTCCGGGTCGAGGAAGCAGGATGGCAAAGGTCGACACGTCGCTGGTTGCGGACTTGCCGCTTTTTGCCGGTTTCAAACCGGAAGAGGTGGAGGAGATCCTGCGTGAGGCGCGTTCGGCGCGCCATCCGCGAAACTCCACCATTTTTGAACAGGGCCAGGACGCTCACTCTTTTTTCCTGCTGCTCCACGGCCATGTCCGGGCGACCAAGACCACCCCCACGGGCGAACAGATCCTGGTGCGGTATATTGCCACCGGAGAGACCTTTGGTCTGGCGATGGCGATCGCACTGACGCATTACCCGGCGACCGCGACCGCGGTCGACGACAGTGTGGCGCTGGCGTGGCCGACCGTGACCTGGCCGAGATTGCTGGAAAAATTTCCCGGCCTTGCCGTCAATACGCTCCAGACCATCGGCTCGCGCCTGCAGGAGAGCCATACGCGGATGCTGGAAATGTCGACCCAGCAGGTCGAGCAGCGCGTTGCGCACGCGCTGCTGCGTCTGGTCAAGCAGTCGGGCAAGAAACTCGGCCATGGCATCGAAATCGACTTTCCGATCAGCCGCCAGGACATTGCGCAGATGACCGGCACCACACTTCACACCGTCAGCCGCATCCTGAGCGCGTGGGAACAGCTCGGACTGGTGGAGAGCGGCCGCCAGCGCATCATCCTGCGCGAGCCGCACCGCATTTTTCTCCTCAGTGAGCAGAATTCCGGTGCGGCCAACATCGACCGTCGGTAGTTGGTGCGCGAGGGATGATCGCGCACCTCAGTCGGAACCGGGAGAGAGGGAAACTATTTCGGGACAGTCGCAGCGCTGCGCCCAGGTGAAGGTGCCGGGTCGGTCAGGCAGGTACGCAGCCGCACAGTGCCTTCAGAAAGGACTCGCAATCAACATTATGTTCCCGGCAGGCATCCTCAACGGTGTGGAAGCAGCCGACCGGGCACCCGACGCATGCCATCTTGAACTCAAGAAAGGCGCGGATGGTGTCCGGCGAGGAGCGCATGATGTCGTCGACGAGATCATCAGATCGGAAATGCATGAGTGTCTCCGTTCCAATGCAACGATAAGGGGATCGTTGAAGGTCTCTTTGTTGAGGCGCAAGTTTGATGCATGGTTCCCCCTTACGGCGTCCCGCGGGGCCGGGTTCCGCTGCGGGTCCTCAAAGCCTTACGGCATTAAGTTGTGCGGGAACAGGGCCTCGGTCGTGCCAACCTTGCCCCAACTCCTTGTGGGTTCGCAATATCGGCAGAGCGGTATCCTGAAGCGCAGGTTGTGGATTAGGTTACAATCTACCACAGGTTGTGTCCGACAGGCTGCAGCTCCAGGCGCTTCCGGCCTTTGGTTAAAGGGTTAAGGACATGTGTTCGCCATATGTTCAAGCTGGCGGCATGAGATAAATCAGGTTGAAATCGATCGGGATTAACAGGAATTAATATTTGACTCATGCGTCGTCACATCCTGCCGCCCTCGGGTTCTCGGACGACGTTGTTTCATCGTGCGCTGCCGCATGACTCCGGGTGTAGGGATCGGGGCGCGAGCGCAGGTGCAGGTGGCGGGAACTCTGGAAGGTGCGATTTCGCAAAGCGCGCGCACCGTGAGGCGGGTCTTTTCAGGGCCCGTCATGGTTGGAACTCAGTGTAACCGGTGAAGATATCTGTGAGGCAGCAATGTCGTCTGGCAGGCGGTGAGGCTGCCCGACAGGTGAGGTTTGTCTCCCTGAAGGGGGAGGGCCGGCTGCCGGCGGCAGCGTGGTTGTCGTCTGCCGCGCTTTCCAGGGGCAAATGCGGCCTCGCAACAATTCTGTCCCGGCGAATCGTCATCGGCGCGGACTGTTGTTGGTCGAGGCTGCAGGCAGGTGAAGAGAGGACGGCGCGGCGCTCTTCCATCCGGGCTGAGGTTGAGGGAGTGTGGCAGGCGCGCAGCAGATGCAACCCGGGCGGCGCGTCATTACCTGGCGCGGCGCATCACCTGCGGGCGCGAGGACACGGAGCTTCTGCCAAAGTGCGGCGGCAGACCTGCCCGCTGCCAGGGGGGGGAAGGGCGAAGCGCCTTCGGCAGTCGTGAACGAACAAACGTCTCGATTGTGGGCATGGGTGCCGCGCGATCGCGCGGCCAGCGTCCCTGCAAAGCGGTTCGGCGCAGGTTTGCCTCCGCTCACAGGATGGGTCCCTGCGCGCGATTCACTGGAAGGCCTGCTGCAGGAGGCCGGAGGCGAGCATCTTCGGCTGGAGGGGGGCTCTCAGACGGCGCGACTATGCAGGCGCTTTGAGCTGTCGAGATAGGCGTCGAAGGCGGCAGCGACATTGCGCAGCAGAAAGCGGGAATCGGGAGAAACCGTGAGGCGGTTGCCGGTGAGGGTGACAACACCGTCACGGATGAGGTTTTCCAGCCGTGGAGCAGAAGCGAGAACCGCTTCCGGCGCCACATTGTGGCGGGCGCAGACGGCATCAAGGTCAACCCCGAAATCGCACATGATACGTTCGATGATAGCGCCACGGAGCCGGTCGTCATCATGGAGTTTCAGGCCCTTGACCGTCGCCAGCCTGCCTGCGGCGATGGCCTCGGCATAGCCGCCGATCGGGACCTCGTTCTGGACATAGCCTTGCGGCAGACAGCCGATGGCGCTGGCCCCGAAGCCGAGCAGAACCTCACTTGTATCGGTGGTGTATCCCTGGAAGTTGCGCCGCAGCGTGTGGTTGTGGAAGGCCACCGCCATGGCGTCATCGGCGGTCGCGAAGTGGTCGAGCCCGATCTGGACATAGCCCGCCGCAATCAGCGCCTCGGCAATGGCGCTCGATTGCTGGTGACGAGCCGGACTGTCGGGCAAATCCGCCTCGCTGATTTTGCTCTGGTGTTTCTTGAAGCCGGGAACGTGGGCATAGCCGAATACCGAGAAGCGCTCTGGCTGCAGGTCGAGGCACTGCCGCACGGTGCTGATGCAGGAGTCGAGGGTCTGGTGCGGCAGGCCGTAGATCAGGTCGATATTGATACCGCTGATGCCGGCCTGGCGCAGATCGGCGGTCACGGCGCTGGTCTGTTCGAAGCTCTGGACCCGGTTTATGGCGGTCTGGACTCTGGCATCGAAACTCTGAACGCCGATGCTGGCGCGGTTGACGCCGCCCTCGCGCAGGGCGTTGACCATGTCACGGCTCAGTGTCCGCGGATCAATCTCGACGGCGATTTCGGTGTCGCCATGAAGAGCGAAGGCGCGGCGGATCAGTGCCATCAAATCCACCAGTCCCTGCGGGCTGAGGATCGTCGGCGTGCCGCCACCGAAATGGATGTGGTCGACGGCAAGGCGGCGTCCGATACGGCCGGCGACAAGTTCAATCTCATCAACCAGGGTTGCGCGGTAGGATTCGATCAGATCGTCGCGCCGTACGATCTGGGTGTGGCAGCCGCAGTACCAGCACATCTCGCGACAGAACGGCACATGGAGATAGAGCGAGGCGCTGAGTCCGGCGGGAATTTCGCCAAGCCACTGCCCATAGACCTCGGCGTTGACGGCGGGCGAGAAATGCGGGGCGGTCGGATAGCTGGTGTATCGAGGCAGCCGCTCTTCACCGTAGCTGGCGGCAAGATCCGCTCTCATCGTCTTCCCCACTTTTTTCCCAACTTTCGCAAAATCCGGGCCACGCCCTGCGGCAGCCGGGCTCCTTATAGCGGATTTGGACGGCACGGCCACAAGGAGGCTCCCGAGGTCCCGGAGGGCTGACGTGAAAGCGGTGGTGCGGGATTTGGGATCAAGGAAATTTCGCAGCAAGGCAGCTCTTGCATGACCGCTTGAGGGGGAAGGAAACGGTCGCCAGCTGTTCCAGAGACCTTTTTCATCCTGATTGGATCGAAGCTGGCGATAAACCGGGGCTTCCGGCTTCACCTTGGGGGTCTGGCGGACGCCGCCACTGCGGGTTGAGCTTCCCGGTCGGGCCGATGCTGGCGAAACAGGCTGGATTTGCGCCCTGTTTCCACATTGGCGAGGCGCAATCACGCCATGGTGATGATGCGGTGCACAATTTTGCGTTGCGGTGCACAATTAATATTGCGCTGCGCAACGAAATTATGCTACAAACTGGTCGCTGCCGCAGGGCCATGCTCTCGCTTCTTCAACGTCCCCTCCTTCCCATCTCCCCGTTCCTGTCCTGGCGGGGGGAGCTTCCGAAGCCTGCTCTGCTCCAGCAACCTACGGAAAAACATTCCATTATCATGAGGAAGAACCATGTCGGGTAACGACCCCTTTTCGACCAATATCCCCTTCGAGGTGCCGGAGCAGCTGCGGAATTTTGCCGAAAAGAGCGTCTCGCAGGTGCGAGAGAATTACGCCAAGTTCAGAGACGCCGCCGAGAGCCAGAATGGCGCCATCGAGGCGGTTTTCAATTCCGCGAGCAAGGGTGCGAGCGATTATGCAGGGAAGCTGATGGAGTTCTGGAAGGCCAACACCAGCTCCAAGCTCGACTTCACCCAGGAGCTTCTGAGCATCAAGTCGCCTTCCGAGGCACTTGAGATGTGGACCAACTTCAGCCGCAAGCAGGCCGAGACCTTTTCCGCCCAGGCCAAGGAACTGACCGAAATCGCCCAGCGGGTTGCCAGCGAGACCGCCGAGCCGATCAAGGCCAGTGCCTCGAAGCTGACCAAGACCGGCTGATCCGCTGCAGGGTAACTGCCCCGGTCGGATCAGAGGCAGCTCGCACCCGGCTTGAAATCCGGGAAAAACTGCACCTCTCCAGGCGGGATGGTCATCCATTTGCGGCGAAATACCTCCCTCACGACAGGCGGCTGGGCCTCGACAACGGCAAAAAGGGGCATAGTCCGTCGCCTGCAGAAATGGAACGTGGGTGGAAACGCTGAAGCTTTCAGCGCCGGATGTCGCGACAGAACCCCGGACCGCATGGTCTGGGGTTTTCGCGTATCTGAAAGGCGTGCTCTCAGATTCACATCCGCCGCTCTGGAGGCAGAGAAGGGCATGGCGTGGCCAGCCGCGGGCAAATGATCCGGAATTCAACCCGCCACGGCGCACGTCGTCCCGTAATCCTGACCGCCGTAAAAGATGCCGATGATACTCACAGTAGCATTGCGCGCCAGCGAGACCTCGAACAAATTCGTCGCACGGCCACGACAGCCAACTGTTCTTAAGTGGGGCGCAGATCATCGTGGCCGGCGTGTGCGCGTTTCGGTGTTTCGGTGTGCCTTGAGAGGCTCGCAATAGTCCAGGATGGCGTTCACAGTGCGCGCCGCCGGCAGGGGTGCGATCCGCACCGTGGCAGTGTCGAATATTGACCTCCGGTTTATGGGCTGGTGCTTCCGGGGTGACGTGAACGCCATGGATCACCTCGAAGCCGGCTTGCGCTTGCCGACCAGGTGTTGACGAACCTGATCCACGCGGAGCGCCCGAGACGGGTCGGCTTCCAATCTGCCGCAGGCCCTTCTGTGCGCAGCCAGCTCAACGGCCCTGCTGCGCGCGCGCCCCCCGGGGCGCGCAGCCCGTCGCGGATCACCTCGCTCTCGCTGGCCTGTTCACCGGACGACACCTTGTCCTTGACAATCCGGGCCGTTTCGTTTGGCAACGTGATGCTGAACGGTTGTGAGCGGCGCAGGACAGCCTCCCGTACAGGGTCGGATTGAACAGGATGAAAGGTCATTTCCCATAGCGAGACAATCCGAAGGTGCATCCTGTCGCGCCAGCCGCAGCAGGACAGCGGATGTGCCCGGACCACAGAAATCCGGGTGCCGCATTGGTCGTCACCGGCTCCATCTTGCCAGCCGCGGTCAGGCTGCGACCAGGTGGTGTCATTCGATGCACGTTTCGTGGGCGGCACCATGGTGCCAAAGCTCCGACATTGGAACTCTCTGTCCGTCGGAGCGCAGGAGGACCGGGTCTGCGCAGCCTCGTCTCTCGCAGATTTTCGTTGAGCCCAAATCCGTGAGTTGGATCCGAAGCTTCGCGGGAAGATTGGTTCGACGCCGGATTTTGTACCCGCCCCGTTCACCTGATGGATGGCGATCCAAGAGTGGCTGGATCCGTCCCAAAGCGATGTGAATGCTTGGCTTTTTCCGTCACGACGGGTTGCCGACTGCCGTTTTCAGGTTGAACGACAATGGCTTGCTCGCTGCCATGGGGATGGAATCGCCATCTTCCCCGTGTCTTTCCAGTGTCTCGGGCAGGGCGGGCTGAAAAAACCGGTAGCGGACGGATCCGACAATGGGGGGCGCCACGTCGATACTGGTCTTGTCAAAATCTGCTGTTGCACCTAATTTCCCAAGGAACCGGCTCCGCCTCTCTGAGGCAGCAGGACGATGCAGTTGTAGCTCAGCTGGTTAGAGCGCCTGTCTGTGGAACAGGAGGTCGGTGGTTCGAACCCACCCAACTGTACCATTGATCCCAGCCGGACCCGTGAAATCAGAAGCCTTGCATCGCCGCGGTGTCGCCTGGTTGCCGTCGTGGAAGCCGGTTGTCAGTGCACGGAAGGTTTTTCCCGGGTATCCCCGTCCTGCGCCAGGCTGAAACCCGGCTTTTCGAATTGAGCAGCGGCGATCGCTGTCGGGCAGCCTGGTGCGATGGCGGAAGACCGCAATCACCTGGCTTGCGAGGGGCACGGAACGGCCGTTCCGCAACCCATCTTCTGCCGCTGTCGTGCTGTCGCTGTCCTGGCCCGTCCCGACAGGGAGGCGCCCCATGGTCGGTTCGCCACTGAAATGCCGTCGGGATCACCGTCCTGGCGACTTCCCAACCGTGCGAGACCCACAGGTTGCGACCACGAAATCTCAGGCTGGCGCCAGGTTTGCGCCGCAGCAGGTCTGGTCGCCTCGTTTCAGGCAATCCTGACGAGGGGGGAACAGGTCAGCCACCCACTCCCGCGGTCCAAAACCCGGCCGCACGCCAGGAAACCTGAAAGTTTCTCCTTGCCCGCCATGTTTCCTATGCCCGCCATGTCTCCCTTCTCCCTTGGTGCCGATCACGGGTTGCCGGGACTGAACGCGGCCGTCTGAAGGCGCGGATTGTCGCAAGATCCCCACCGCCGCCGATCGAGACCGGGAGAAATGAGGCTGGATCACGAAAACGTGATGCGGTCGTCGCAGCCCTGGGGTGTGGCTGACTTCCACAGTTGGTGCGCAAATTCTGCCATGGCGCAGGTGCGAGGCCTGGAGAAAAAGGCAGCGGATTCATCGGAGTGCCGGTTTCGCGGGGCTGCGCAGGATCGCGGAAGCCTGGTCCTTTCGGGATCCTGGGGGGCATCGGTGTATTGCGAGTAATGATTGTAAATCGATAATAAATATCTCTATTAATTAAAAACTAACTGTTTTTCTTTTGGGGCGTCCCATGCTCTGTGTGCTGGATCGGGTTGTCCACGCGCTGCGCTGCACCGCAGCTGCAATCCTGTGGGTGTGCGGCCGCGCTACAGGGCCCAATGTCGATTCGAAGTGGCAGGGTGCCGCCTCCGTTCGGTCGCCGCCCTGGCGCTCCCGAGTTCCGACCTTGTGTCGGGGGCCATTGGCTGCGGGAACACAGGCGTCCTTGCCGCATCTGTCGTGCGTATCGGGATGGCTGCTGCGGCTCTGCCAACACGGCAGGCGGCGGCAGACCATGTCGGGGGATCGGGCAGAGGCCGGAGTTCGCAGCTCAACAGACGCGGTGCGGGAGAAGCGTGGCAGTGGGCGCAAGGCGCTCACGTCGGTATTTCCCAGGCGCCATCACTCTTCGTCGCAGCACCATCTGCCGCAACCTCTGACGCTTGACGCTCCTCGAAGAACCCCGGGCGGCGCGCGGCGGTTGCGGCGTTGCGCGGTTCGATGCCGCCCGGGTGGTCTGAGACCGGATGCGGGTTGGTCAGGGAGGAAGTGAAATGAGGGTGCCGGGATGTTTCGGATTTTCGCGGTGGCTTTGGCTGACGCTGGTGCTCGGCAGTACGTCGCTGTGCACGCTCACGGGCTTCTCTGACCCTGCGTCGGCGGCCGATCTGGCGGTGAAGGCACCCTTCGCGCAGCCGGGGATGCTGTGGACCGGCTTCTATATAGGAAGCCATGTCGGTGCGCTGGCGGGAGCAGACTCCTGGGAACAGGGCGGGACCCTGGTGGCGAGCCTGCCCGCCACCCCGTTTCCGGGTCGCAGTGGGAACGGTGGCGGGATCGCGGGGGCGCAGATCGGCTATAACTACCAGACCGGCTCCTTCGTCATCGGCGTCGAAGGGGACGCGGGTTTCGGCGTTGTCAATGGTGTGTCGTCTTGCGGAAACGGTCTCTTCGCCTGCGCCACCGGGATCCGCGACATGGTGACGCTGACGGGGCGGCTCGGCTATGCCACCGGGGATCTTCTGTTCTATGGCAAGGCGGGAGCTGCCTGGGGCGCTGTCGAGCACACGATGTCCAGCGGGAGTCTGAGCAACGTCTTCTCCGGTTCGCAGACACGAAGTGGCTGGATTGCCGGCATGGGCGTGGAATATGCCTTCAGTCCTGCCTGGTCGGCGAAGATCGAATATGGCTATGTCGATCTGGGCAGCGCGCGGCAGGCGATGACCGACCAGTCCGCGCAATCCGCCGATGTCGCGATCGGGCAGAATGCGCATATGGTCCGGCTGGGGCTCAACTATCACCTTGGCTCACCACCGCCAGGAGGCAGGGCTCTGCCCATTGTGGCCTCGGCTGTGCCGCAGGTGAACTGGAGCGGGATTTACATTGGCGCCCATGCGGGAGGGGCGTTCGGTGCCAGCGCGTGGCGGAGCGTGACCGGCGCCGGCGGGCTTGCCAGTTCGGGCGCTGACTTTCCCGGAAGCGGGAACGCGGAGAGGCTGTTTGGCGGTGCCCAGATCGGGGTCGATCACCAGTTCGGCAGTTGGGTGGCCGGACTGGAAGTGGCGGTCAGCGCCGCCGACGTCGACAGCTATGGAAAATGCGCGACCTCCGATTTGCTGAGTTACACCTGCCATGACAGGGTGACGTCGATCGGCATGGTCGCGGGACGGCTGGGGCAGAGCTTCGGCAATCTCCTGGTCTACTAATCCGTGCATAATTTTGATGACCCCTATTGCATTCCATGTTCTGTTAGTGTATAGTACGTTCTATGAAAATTGATGGTCGCACAATTGGTCGAAAGAAGGCCGAGGAAATCCGCTTCG
>Ga0123357_10000520_pt1 | contig 37677 bp, 36 predicted proteins | sample TergutEmb28metaG_FD_89873 | JGI IMG/M metagenome (GOLD analysis project Ga0123357, IMG submission 89873) | Embiratermes neotenicus P4 segment gut microbial communities from Petit-Saut dam, French Guiana - Emb289 P4 | ecosystem: Host-associated > Arthropoda: Insects > Digestive system > Gut ... | reverse complement strand
CGAAGGAGTGAACATGCAGAAGGTCTCCGAGGTCATCGTCTCCGAATACTCCGCGGCGTATCCCGAGCTGGAGAAGAACAAGGATTCCATCTACTCCCAAATAACAGCGGAAGAGGAAAAGTTCCACAAAACGCTTAGGAAAGGACTAAGGAGATTCGATGAGATGATCTCCGAGAGCGGCGAGACGAAACTGCTTGACGGCGAAGCGGTGTTCAGGCTGTATGATACGTACGGATTCCCGATAGAGCTGACCCAGGAGCTTGCCGCAGAGAAAGGGTACACCGTGAACGTCGGGGATTTCGATAACAGGTTCAAAGAGCATCAGGAGAAATCCAGAGCCGGGTCGGATCAGGTGTTCAAGGGAGGCCTGGCGGACGCGAGCGAGCAGACGACGAAACTGCATACTGCGACTCATCTGTTGAACGCTGCATTGAAGAAGTTCGTGGATCCTAATATCCATCAGAAAGGATCTAACATAACGGCAGAGAGATTGAGATTCGATTTCAACCTTGACAGGAAAGTTGAACCAGAAGAACTGAAAGCGATCGAAGATTATGTCAACGAGATAATCAAAGCTGATATTCCTGTGGTCTGCGAGGAACTCCACTATGAAGAGGCACAGGCAAGACATGCAGAAGGCGTTTTCCAGAATAAGTATGGGGAAGTCGTGAAGGTGTATTCGATAGGTGATGTATCTATTGAACTCTGTGGCGGACCCCATGTGCGTAGCACAGGCGAGATCGGAAAATTCAAGATCGCGAAGGAAGAGAGTTCGGCGGCCGGTGTAAGAAGAATCAAAGCAACCGTGGAGTGATCAAAAACCACCTGCTTTGGACATTTGACAGTTCGCTGGGCTTTTACATTTAGTCTCCCTATAGTAAGAGTTCAATCCCAGTCAATTCCTCCGAACTCCTCTATATTCCCGCCGCATTGCGGATATTTCATTTCAACCGGTTCGTTAGAATCAGATGTATAAATTCCGCCTCCATATCTGTACCCAGCAAGCAAAAATTCGCTTTTGCATTTCTTGCAGAAGTAGGTCGGCTCATATGAACCTCCAGAATGACTGAGTTATATGGTCCACAGGGTCGATTTTTAGATAATAATGTGCTGTAGCGATAGCTTCGAATTGCTGTTACGGTTTTAGACATGAAAGGGTGCTTAAATCACAATTTTAGTGTAATAACTTGCATTCTTCAGCATCTTGCGCCCTTCGACGCGCATATCGATCTTATCTTCAATATCTGCATTCGAACCATAATCACCGCCGAGCACCATGTTCATCTTTGCGGACATGCTGCCGCTTTGACTGCTGTGCGCCTCATATTGTATGGTGATCGGATAATAACATGAGTGGACTGGGCGAGATTTGAACTCGCGACTTCTTGCTTGCAAAGCAAGCGATCTGGCCAACTGATCTACCAGCCCTTATGCACTTGAATGAAGACCCATTATTAAAGGATTATCACATATTTGTAGATTTGATGTTATCGGATCGATTCTGGTGAAATCGTGGCAGAGTGGTGAAATCATATTCAAAATGGCCCCTTAATCGTAGCTTTTTATGTCTTTAATGTCCAACATTGTGCGGGATCTGAGTGATTTTTATAAAAATTCGCCAAAGATAGTTTCACTGGGGGGGCTTCCAACCACTGTGAAGTAAATATTCAAAAAAAGTGACAACGCAGGTTTTCTGCCAACGCAGAAGCCCATGTGGGCGGTTTCGGTAAAACCTTATTTGAACATGTGTTGTCAATAATAAATATGTGATTAATAATATATGAATATGCCTGCAAAAGGAAATTTTGGTGAGTATTACCTCGGCCTCGACATCGGCACTGACTCTGTGGGATGGGCGGTTACAGACAAAAACTATGAGATACTTAGATTCAGAGGGAAAACCTTGTGGGGCATACACCTATTTGACCCTGGCCAGACTGCCAAGGGTCGGAGAAAGCAGAGGATTGCTCGCAGGAGGCTTGACAGAAGGAAACATAGAATTGCTCTACTCCAGAGCCTTTTTTCAGAAGAAATATCCAAAGTGGACTTCACATTTTTCAATCGAATTCGAGATAATCGCCTCATCATAGAAGATAGAGAACACAAGTGCCACGACTCCCTTTTCAACGACCCAGCTTTTAAAGACAAAGATTTTCACAAAAAATATCCGACAATATACCACCTACGAAATGAACTTATGACCTCTCCTGACAAGCCAGACATAAGGTTGCTGTATCTTGCATGTCATCACATCATCAAATATCGAGGTCATTTCCTATTCAGCACTGGCGATGGGGACATCCCTCGCTTCAGAGAAGTCTATATGAACGCCGTGGATGCCATGAATGATGAATGCAGAACGGACATTTCAGGAGACTTATATGAGACTGTCAGACAAATTCTCCATAGTAACGACGGCGTGAAAGAGAAGAAGAACAAACTGTATGAGTTAATAGGCGAGCCGTCTAAATCAGCAAAGGCCTTCATGGATCTCCTGGCGGGGAGCAGTACGACTATTGGAAAACTCTTTGTAGATGTGGAAGAAGATATTAAAAAAGCGAAACTAGCCCTTGATGGAACAGATTTCGAAGAAGAAAGAGAAAAATTAGAAAACATACTCCGTCCCGAGCAGATGGATGTTCTGAATCTGGCTAAGGCAGCATATGATTCAGCGAAATTAGAAAAACTCATAGGAACCCATGGGAGCTTATCTAAATCAAAGATTGCACAATTTGAACAACACAAAAAGGACCTTGAAATGCTCAAATCCATTCTTAGAAAAAATAGGCCAGTGTATTATGAAGTGTTTAAATCCACATCTGAAAACAACTATGCCTCATATGTAAGGGCTCACCGGAAAAATAGATCTGAGGTCGAATCATGCACACAAAGTGATTTCTGCAAATATCTTGACGGGATTTTGGAAGATGTTCTGGAGGACCAAACCTTCATTACAGAGGGAGAAAAAATGGATATGAGGGATCGCATCAAAGCAGGAGAATTCATGCCAAAACAAGTGTCGAAGAACAACAGTATGTTTCCGAACTCATTGCATTGTAGCGAACTTAGAAAGATATTGGAAAACGCATCAAGGCATTATTCCTTCTTGCTACAAAAAGACGAATCCGGAGACAGCGTGAAGGATAAAATCGAGAAGCTCTGCACCTTCCGTATACCATATTATGTTGGGCCTCTTGTACCAAGGGAGCAGTCAAAAAGAGCATGGTTTGTGAGGAATGAAGAAGGCGAGATAACCCCCTGGAACTTTGAAAGGAAGGTTAATCTCGAAGCCAGTGGGGAGAAATTCATTGAGGTTCTCACCAATAAATGCACCTATCTGCCCACAGAGGATGTGATTCCTATGAATTCTACTCTATACTCTCGATATATGCTTTATAATGAAATCAACAACATAAAAATCAATAAAGAGCGCATACAACTGGAACTCAAGAAACAGATGGTAGCTGAGCTGTTTGAATCAGACTCTGCAGAAAATGTTACACAAAAAAGACTGGAGAGTTGGCTCAGGGCCAAGGGGCTCTGTAGCAAAGAAAACAAAATTACACTGGATGGCGCGGACTTTCCGATTAAAGCCTCTTTGAGGGCCGAACTCCGACTTAGACCAATAATTGGTGATGTTAGGAATAACCGTAGGCTTGCAGAAGACATCATCCGAACAATTACAATATTTGGTGGTGACAGGTCCATGCTCAAGAAAAAACTCAGCACAGACCACAAGGGAAAGTTGTCAGAAGAGCAAATTGACAGTCTCTCCAGACTTAAATTTAGTGGTTGGGGGAAGTTTTCGGAAAAATTCTTGACTAGAATACGCGCAATGGTAGAAGGGGAGGAGATGTGCATACTTGAGGCTCTGGAAAACACAAATCTGAATCTCATGGAGTTACTCGGTGATGAATATGGTTTCACAAAAGAGATTCAGAAACTAAAGGAACCTTGCATAGCTGATGGTCGCATAATGTATGATCTGATGGATGACTTGCATGTATCTCCCCCTGTGAAACGCGGAATATGGAGGGCAATGAGTATAATAAAGGATATTGTGAATGTTACTGGGCACCCTCCAGCGAAGGTCTTCGTGGAAACCACAAGAGAGGACATGGATAACAAAAAAAGGACATCATCTAGAAAAGAAAGTTTACTCGCCCTATACAAGTCCTGTAAAAACCAAGAACGTGATTGGATTGCCGAACTAAAAGACATGGGCAATGGCAGGCTCCGCAGTAATGACTTGTATTCATACTACTGTCAGCAAGGAAAATGTATGTACTGTGGAAATCCAATTGATATCAATGATTTGTCAAATAACAATATTTACGATTTAGACCATATTTATCCCCGTTCAAAAAAGATGGATGATTCAATGAGTAACAATCTTGTGCTTGTACACAAGAGTTGCAATATGGAAAAAGGAGACAAATACCCCATTCCTGAAGAATGGCAAAACCGTATGATTGATTTTTGGTCTTATCTGAAAGATGGCAAATTCATAACAGATGAAAAATACAAGCGACTCACGAGAATATCTGAGCTGACGGAGGATGAACTAGCGGGTTTCATCAACAGACAACTCGTTGAAACCAGTCAGACAGTCAAAGCCGTGATAGAACTTATGAAAAGGATATTCGGAGATAATACAGATGTCGTGTATGTCAAAGCCAATGCGATTAGTGATTTCCGTAATGGCAACAACGGTTATATCAGGGAATCAGATGATGACCCTGGCCTTAAATTCATCAAATGTAGGTCTGTCAATGATTATCATCACGCAAAAGATGCATACCTGAATATTGTGGTTGGGAATGCATATGATGTAAAGTTCACTAAAGATTACAAGAAAGTAATACGCGATGGCGAACCTTACAGTCTGCGTTTGGAAAGAATGCTGGCAAGTGATATAGAACGCGGAGGGATGTGTGCGTGGAAGGCGGGGAACGACGGAACAATTAAGACAGTGTCCAAGTACATGAGGCGCAACAACATACTCTTTACAAAATTTGCGCATGTTGACAATGGGGCACTTTTCAAAATTACACCGCAGCCGAGGCCTAGCGACAATAAACAAGACGATAGCTTTCTCCCTCTAAAGAAAGAATTGCCTGTGAATAAGTACGGTGGATACACTGGCATAGAGTACTCTTACTTCATTGTGCTGGAATACACAAATGGTAAGAAACGTATGAAAAAACTTGAAGGCGTCCCAACATATATCGCAGTTCAGAAGTCAGAGTCAAAAATACTGGAATATCTTGTATCAAAAGGATATAGCGAGCCAAAGATTGTCATGAACAAAATAAGAAAAGGCACCACATTTGAAATCGACAAGTTTAGGCTTTTTATCGCTGGGAGAACCGATTTCACTTGCGGAAAACAACTCATGCTGTCGGACCCATCATATGCATACTGTAAGGAATTGTTAAAATATACTTCTGCCCTGACAGAGAACAAAAATACAAAACCTGAATCATTCAGAGCACTCAATAAAGAATCAAATATATCTTTGTTCGATGAACTGGTGCACAAACTGGAGACATCGTACGATACACCTTTCTTGGAGAACGAAAAAAGACAGCTTTGTGAAGCGAGAGACAGGTTCCTTGTGTCAGAAATATCATCTCAGCTTAAAACACTGGATCATATGCTCAGAATATTCCATTGCAATCCGGCAAGAGCTGATTTATCAGACATAGGATGTAAAGCTACAGGGAGGATACTCATTTCAGATCCGATAAAACTCGGAGCAAAGATAATCAACCAATCGCCCTCTGGTATCTTCGAAACTGAGACGGATTTGAAGAAAATATGACATGGCGAATCGTCCTAATCACTAGCGCATCGAAGCTGGACCTGAAATTAAATCACTTAATCATAAGAAGTGAGGAAGTGAGAAGAATACATCTGTCAGAGATAGCGGTGCTTGTTCTGGAGAATACTGCAATATCCATGACAGCCGCTCTTCTTTGCGAGATGTGCAGAAGGAATATTAAGATAATATTCTGTGATGAGAGACGAAATCCATACGGAGAGATAATGCCATACTATGGAACCCATGACGCTACAGACAAACTGAGGACTCAATACTCTTGGAATGATGACACTGCTGGCGAAGTGTGGGCAGAAATCGTTAAAGAAAAAATAAAAAATCAGGCCTAGCTTTTGGAAGAAATCGGAAATGTTCACGCATCTGAGCATCTTCTTTCTTTTGCAGAAGATGTGTGCCCGCATGACCGGACAAACAGAGAAGGGCATGCTGCAAAGGTTTATTTCAACGCTTTATTTGGGAAAGAATTCTCTAGAAGTGAAGATTGTGCTGTGAATGCGTGTCTCAACTATGGGTACTCTATACTTCTCTCTGCATTCAATCGTGAGGTGACAGTCGCCGGATACTATACACAATTGGGTATATTCCACAACAACGCTTCAAATCCCTTCAATCTAGGAAGCGACCTAATGGAGCCATTCAGGCCTCTGGTGGACAGATGTGTTAGGGGCATGAACCCCGGAAGCCTGACTACGGTTGAGAAGATTGCACTGGTGGATGTATTGAATACAGAGGTCGTAATAGATCAAAAAAGGAATTATCTTCTGAATGCCATGCGAGTATACTGCAGGAGTGTCTTTGATGCAATGAATGAAGAGGACCCGACACTGCTGAGGTTCACAGAATGAGGTACAGATTCATGAGAGTAATGGTATTCTTTGACCTTCCTGTGGAAACAAAGGAGGACATACGCCAGTACACAATGTTCAGAAAATATCTTGTCGGACAGGGATTCATCATGATGCAGAAATCAATATACTCAAAAATGACGCTAAATGGAGTGGCCTCCAACGCTGTGACCGCTAGCATCAGGAAAAACCTTCCGAAGACTGGAATCGTCCAGACCCTCATTGTAACAGAAAAGCAGTTCCAGAGTATTGAGTATATGGTCGGAGAGGGGCAGAAAGAAACTGTTGACACACAACAAAGGTTGTTGGTATTCTGATATTATCTCATTACAGTCTTGGCTCTCCTTTGGTGTTCGACGGAGATCGAATAAATGTTCTTGTGATAGAAAACCAAAAAATGCTGCAAGACCTAGTAAGGGAACTTAGAGCTCAGATTGAAGGATACGACGGAAGATTCGTATTGTCAGAAAACTTATCTGAGATGAGAATTGATCGCAGTGTACTTCTGACAATTGATCCATTTTCGATAGATCTTAATCAAAGGGACCTTCTTACGAAGCTCTACGCCAAGATGAAGGAGGATGCATTTGGTGTTGATGAATATGTCCATACAAGCGGCCTCTTGACCGAAATAATGGCTAGAGTTCAGGAACTTATGAACAGACAACCAATATTGCTTAAATCTTCAGAAGTCGATTTGCCTTTGCTTTTTCGATCCATGAATGTATCTTTCTCTGAAAGCGAGTCCATGCTGGAGGCTTTGCATGATTTTGTGGACATATGTTCAGAATATCGAGGGACAAGACTGTTTGTTTTCGTAAACATTAAGTCGTATCTTAATAATCAAGAAATATTGGAATTGTACAGCCATCTTCGATATGTAAAGAAGAATGTTCTACTCATAGAGCGCTCTGAAACAGAGCACCTTGAGGGAGAGAACATTCGTATAATAGATTCAGACCTCTGCGAAATCAATTTTGACAAAAACTATATCAATTGAAGCCTATTTGAGGTTTGAGAGTGTTGTCAAATAAGATGGGTGTGATTCGAAGTAAAGCGTCTACGGGTTCAGGATATTGTTTGAGAGTGTTGTCAAATAAGATGGGTGTGATTCCCTACCACCGAAGCAATAAGGTGAAACAATGTTTGAGAGTGTTGTCAAATAAGATGGGTGTGATTCCCGCGTCTTTCTTGTTTATCGCAAGAATGGGTTTGAGAGTGTTGTCAAATAAGATGGGTGTGATTCAAAGCTAAGGCAGATAAACCAGAGAAGCCGGTTTGAGAGTGTTGTCAAATAAGATGGGTGTGATTCGGTGCGAGAAGTGGGAGCCCGTGATCGCGGGTTTGAGAGTGTTGTCAAATAAGATGGGTGTGATTCTGTCCGGACAAGGACAGTGAGAGCGTGGACGTTTGAGAGTGTTGTCAAATAAGATGGGTGTGATTCCTTCACGGTGATTGATAAGGGGTATTCTCCGTTTGAGAGTGTTGTCAAATAAGATGGGTGTGATTCACAATCAACATATTGGTCTGCGTCTGAACCGTTTGAGAGTGTTGTCAAATAAGATGGGTGTGATTCGCCGATTCTCGACAATGAGGATAAGAGGGTGTTTGAGAGTGTTGTCAAATAAGATGGGTGTGATTCGTACATAGCATCATACGAGTTCACAGAGTCGTTTGAGAGTGTTGTCAAATAAGATGGGTGTGATTCGCGTATCTGCCAGCTCTATTGCGATTCCTTCGTTTGAGAGTGTTGTCAAATAAGATGGGTGTGATTCGGCCGCAGACTGTACTTTTACGGCTCCTGCGTTTGAGAGTGTTGTCAAATAAGATGGGTGTGATTCAAGTGCTGGCTTGACCGTGTGTGTTGTCTAGTTTGAGAGTGTTGTCAAATAAGATGGGTGTGATTCGATCTTGCACAATTCATATCGACGTCAGCTGTTTGAGAGTGTTGTCAAATAAGATGGGTGTGATTCGAAGCGGGACATAGATCATTTGGTTCAGATGTTTGAGAGTGTTGTCAAATAAGATGGGTGTGATTCGATGCGAATCAGCGTCAGCCATACTTCACAGTTTGAGAGTGTTGTCAAATAAGATGGGTGTGATTCTTGATCACTTCCTGGCGGTTGTCTCCTTTAGTTTGAGAGTGTTGTCAAATAAGATGGGTGTGATTCCAGGCCCATACGGTACGATCAACGGCCAGAGTTTGAGAGTGTTGTCAAATAAGATGGGTGTGATTCTCAGGACAAAATTACAATATCTTTTCATGAAGTTTGAGAGTGTTGTCAAATAAGATGGGTGTGATTCTCAGATCCTTGAGTATGCCGACGATCATCCGTTTGAGAGTGTTGTCAAATAAGATGGGTGTGATTCGCGGCCATTACATTACATTCCCCAGTTCATGTTTGAGAGTGTTGTCAAATAAGATGGGTGTGATTCCGTATAATCGCAGGAATGGGAGCGTTGCCGGTTTGAGAGTGTTGTCAAATAAGATGGGTGTGATTCTCATGGAACCCAGAACCAAGAGAAGTCTACGTTTGAGAGTGTTGTCAAATAAGATGGGTGTGATTCAATTCCGGATCCAACAACAACAGATATGATGTTTGAGAGTGTTGTCAAATAAGATGGGTGTGATTCATGGTCTATGATGAGAGGACGCTTGAAGACGTTTGAGAGTGTTGTCAAATAAGATGGGTGTGATTCTCCGTCCTTGTCTGTGACCTTGTATGCTATGTTTGAGAGTGTTGTCAAATAAGATGGGTGTGATTCCCTGAGTTGTCTTCGTATATGTGACGTATGGTTTGAGAGTGTTGTCAAATAAGATGGGTGTGATTCTACTCTATACCGTCGCAGAGTTTCTTATTCGTTTGAGAGTGTTGTCAAATAAGATGGGTGTGATTCTTACATCATACGTTTGTGGTGTTCCGCCTAGTTTGAGAGTGTTGTCAAATAAGATGGGTGTGATTCGAATAGAACTCGAAACACTCCGAGGCCTTGGTTTGAGAGTGTTGTCAAATAAGATGGGTGTGATTCTATGTGGAAAACCTAGAAGACCTAATCTCACGTTTGAGAGTGTTGTCAAATAAGATGGGTGTGATTCCTACAAAATGGAAATTGAACGCGTCTCCTCGTTTGAGAGTGTTGTCAAATAAGATGGGTGTGATTCCAGCCCCCATTTAAGTGCATCCTGAACGTCGTTTGAGAGTGTTGTCAAATAAGATGGGTGTGATTCACACAAGATGGTGGCAAGAATACGTCATGCGTTTGAGAGTGTTGTCAAATAAGATGGGTGTGATTCCGTCTTCGGTGGTGTTTGCCCATGATGTGTAGTTTGAGAGTGTTGTCAAATAAGATGGGTGTGATTCCGTCAGCGTAGAGCTTACACCTGCGGCGATGTTTGAGAGTGTTGTCAAATAAGATGGGTGTGATTCGATGCCGAATGCGACGGCTGTCATTGTACTGTTTGAGAGTGTTGTCAAATAAGATGGGTGTGATTCCCACTACATATGATGTAAAAGTCTACGCAGGTTTGAGAGTGTTGTCAAATAAGATGGGTGTGATTCTCTGCGTAACGTATGAAATGTTCTTGTGTTGTTTGAGAGTGTTGTCAAATAAGATGGGTGTGATTCTTTTAGGCTTGTCACTCTTGCTTTTTTTGCGTTTGAGAGTGTTGTCAAATAAGATGGGTGTGATTCAAAGAGTTTACGTTGTATCCGTCCGAACCTGTTTGAGAGTGTTGTCAAATAAGATGGGTGTGATTCTGAGACTCTGCGTCGTCATCTCATCAATGCGTTTGAGAGTGTTGTCAAATAAGATGGGTGTGATTCACGCGATCATAGACATAGACGTAGGCCAGCGTTTGAGAGTGTTGTCAAATAAGATGGGTGTGATTCGATACGCCACAGGCGACCTCGCAGGAGCAAGTTTGAGAGTGTTGTCAAATAAGATGGGTGTGATTCTCCGCATCCCGAGAACAGGCTGAACCCTATGTTTGAGAGTGTTGTCAAATAAGATGGGTGTGATTCCGGATTCTTGACATATCCGCCTTTGCCGTCGTTTGAGAGTGTTGTCAAATAAGATGGGTGTGATTCAGCCTTCAGCGACAAGTATCAGAGTCTTATGTTTGAGAGTGTTGTCAAATAAGATGGGTGTGATTCTGCGGTCACAGACTGATCAGTCGTTGTTCCGTTTGAGAGTGTTGTCAAATAAGATGGGTGTGATTCGTTCAAGAGCCACGCCGCCTTTTGAGTGTCGTTTGAGAGTGTTGTCAAATAAGATGGGTGTGATTCCGGCAAGATATTGGACCCTTATTCAGTACAGTTTGAGAGTGTTGTCAAATAAGATGGGTGTGATTCCAGACCCGCCGCATCCAAGCGGAAAATCTCGTTTGAGAGTGTTGTCAAATAAGATGGGTGTGATTCGAATATTGCCCCGCTTGCGGACTGGAGCCTGTTTGAGAGTGTTGTCAAATATGATGGGTATGATTCGACTCAGTCTGTCTATCAGGTTCCTGGTCCGTTTGAGAGTGTTGTCAAATAAGTTTAGCATTTGACAATAATACCAAATTATATAAAGGGCTACAAGGACAAAGTGCAACAAATTATCAATACACAGGCGACAGTTGATTCTTTCTTTCAGGGGCTCTTCGTACCCCCAACGACTACAACGTTTATCATGTCATAACAACAGTTTCTTTGCATAACTGCATGTCGGCAATATCTTCAGCCCCTTCCTTTCCGCATATTCAGTTGCGGCCGCGATCAGAACCTCTCCAAGTTTATTCCCTCTCAATTCCGCATTTACCACTGTGTGCTGGATATCGAGACATCCATCGTGTATCTCATACGTCAGATAACCTCCGGCCTGCCCGTTCACGATAAGATTAAAAGAGAGGCCTTTCTCATCATGCTCTACTCTTGCATCCATGCTGTGACATCGTATCTCTGATATATTTCTGTGTTCAGCACCAATATATCCCTCATTTCATGCAACAACTTTATACATCTCTCATTCTAATCATCCTCAGCCATAATTCGTAAGATAATGGCGGTGAGAGCTATGTACGGAAAGAGCATAAGGATGGAGAGGATCATTGACAGAAAGACCGGCAACAGCGTCATTGTTCCGATGGACCACGGCGTTTCCATCGGACCAGTTGAAGGTCTTATCGATATGAAGAAAACGGTCGACGACGTTGCAAACGGCGGAGCCACCGCTGTGCTGATGCACAAAGGACTTATCCGTTTCAGCCACCGCAACTTCGGAAAGGACATCGGTCTGATCCTGCATCTTTCAGCTTCCACTGACCTCGGAGTCACATCGAGAGATAAAACACTCGTAGCAAGCGTCGCAGAAGCATTGAAGATCGGCGCAGATGCTGTATCGGTGCACATAAACGTCGGCGCAGAAACAGAAGCCGACATGCTTTACGATCTCGGGATGATCGCAGAGGAATGCGCCGAGTGGGGAATGCCCCTCATCGCAATGGCATACCCTCGCGGACCGTCGATTAAGAACTCATACGATCCGGATGCGGTCGCCCATGCGGCAAGGGTCGCCACCGAACTCGGTGCCGATATAGTGAAATGCAGCTATACCGGGGACATCGACTCTTTCAGGAAGGTCGTAAGAGGCGCTCTGGCGCCCGTCGTTATCGCAGGCGGACCTAAGATGAAATCAGATCTAGACATACTGAACATGGTATACGATTCCCTGCAGGCCGGAGGAAAAGGGGTCTCCATCGGAAGGAACGTGTTCCAGCACAGCAACGTCGAGATGATGATGCGCGCGATATCAGACATCGTTCTTCATGACGCAAGCGTCGAAGAGGCATACAAGCTCATAAAGGAATGATGATGTCCAAACTTCGGATCTGCGCATCTCTTAGCTCTGTCGATGACAGAGAACATATTGAAAAAGCTGATATTGCAGAGATAAGACTGGATCTTCTCGGCTGTGTTCCGGAGATCAAAGGAAAAGACGTCGTTGTCACTTTCAGGGATATTCCCGATCTTTCCATCCTTCCGGCCGGGTTCAAGGGTATGATCGATGTCGGAGAGTACGATATCCCAGATACGAACGCAGATGTCATCACATCCCGCCATAATTATGATTCGACCCCGTCCGCGAAAGAGATAATTGATATACTGAACCCTTTGAAAGGAGATATCCTAAAGGGCGCTTTCAGAGTCAATTCCTTCTCTAATCTGAAAAGCATTTACTATGCCTCGAGAGCTATCAAAAAGAGGCACATCCTGCTTGGGATGGGAGAACTCGGAACGATCACCAGGATCAGGCAGGGCATTCTCGGCAACGAGTTCACTTTCGCATATGTCGGCGAACCTACTGCTCCCGGGCAGCTCAGCCTGGATGAAATGTCTTATCTTGGCGATAATCCGATGATCATCGGAATAGTAGGGCACCCTCTCGAGAAGAGCCTGTCCCCGAAAATGCATAATGCCGTAATGAAAAAGATGAAACTGAAAGGCATCTATCTTAAATTCGACGCGGAGAGCCTGAAACATATCGAAGATGTCATCAGGGACTACAACATCAGAGGAATGAATGTCACCATCCCCCATAAATCTGCGATACTGGAACACTTGGATTCGGTCGACAAGAATGTCGAGGCGGTAGGCGCTGCTAACACCGTCGTTAACGATAATGGGAAACTAAAAGGGTTCAACACCGACATCGTTGGAATAGAGAATGCCCTGAGGATCGCAGGATTCGATCCTATGGGAAAGAGAGCGCTCATAATGGGCTCCGGAGGCGCGGCACGCGCCTGCGCATTCGCTCTGAAGGAAAGAGGATGCCGCGTTACCGTTACCGGAAGGAACGAGGAGACATCACATTCCCTCTGCAAAGAATTCGGTTGCGACTTCCACCGGAAGGATTCCGTTGCCGTTATGATGTATGATCTCGTTGTTAACTGCACCCCGATCGGCATGTACGGCTCAGGGGAGTATCCGGTCAACATATGTCAGCTTACTCGGCACCATACTATATTCGATATGGTGTACGGGATAGAGACGCCGCTCATTTCAAAGGCAAAAGAGGTCGGCGCTGGAATCGTATCCGGAGAAGACATGCTTGCGGCGCAGGGCGCCGCATCGCTGGAGATGTGGTCCGGAAAGGAAAATCTGTTCAAACTTATGAGGGAGGCACTGAATTGATTGGAAAAGGTACATCACACGGCGCGATCACCGTTATCAACGCCATGCCGTGCGGGATCGGTTCAACTATAGGCATCACTTTGAGGACCGATGCCGTTTTCACTCCAACTGGTGAAACGAAAGACATCGGCATAATGAACGACCCATCCGAGAACAAGGAGATGGCAAAGATCTGCGTCTCTGAAGCCTATAAGAGAATGAATATCGAGGAACCAGAAGGATGGCTGCTGAACATTTCCTCGGAGATCCCTATCTCCCGCGGGCTGAAAAGTTCAAGTTCCGCATGCAACGCGATAATATCATCCGTATTCAGAGCAGAGAGATTCGATATGGATATTGTTGAGAAGATAAGATTGGGAGTTAACTGTGCCAGGAAGGCAAAGGTCACTGTCACCGGGGCATTCGATGATGCCTGCGGATGCGAACTCGGAGGTCTTGTCATCACCGATAACAGATCGGACAAAATACTTTTTCATGAGGATATCGGAGAGTACGATGTCTTGATACATACTCCAAAGAATAAGATAAAAAAGACCGGGCTTCCGCTGGAAAAACTGAAGAGCATATCCTCCGAGATAGAAAACCTCGTAGAGATCGCGAAGACGAATCCATTCAGAGCGATGACCGAGAACGGCAGAGCGATCGCCTCCGTATCCGGAATAGATGACGTTATTTCCGATATCGCACTTAAGAATGGTGCCTTGGGTGCGGGGGTATCGGGTTCGGGACCGGCTGTCGCCATCGTTGTGGAACACGGAGAGGCGGAAAGTTTTATTGAGAGGACCGGGCTGACCGGGCTGATAATTGCCAGAACAAGGGGGATGCAGAATTGAAGATGTCATTCGGGGGTGGGAGCCTGAAAGGTAGTGTGAGCTCCCCTCCGTCAAAAAGCCACACACACAGAGCGATATTCCTGGCATCGATGGCCAAAGGAGAGAGCAGGGTCTCCAACTGCCTGATATCGGACGACACTCTGTCCACTTTGAGGGCGGCGGAGTCTATGGGGGCATCCGCCGAAAGAAGAGGAGATAAGATAATCATCTCCGGCGGAAACCTTCATGCTCCGAAAGACACCGTTGACGCAGGCAATTCCGGGACCACTCTGCGCATATTCTCCGGCGTTGTATCAATGTTCGACGAGCGGGTCACCATCACAGGCGACGACTCGCTGAGGAAAAGACCAATGGGTCCGCTGCTGGATGCACTGAACCATATGGGTGTGGAATGCCGTTCCGATAACGGAAAACCTCCAGTGGAAATAAGGGGGGGTAATAAAGGCGGGAAAGTCGCCATAAACGGAGGAGTGAGTTCTCAGTTCATCACCTCTCTTTTGATCACATCCCCTATGCTCGCAAATGACACGGAGATCATTATCGAAGGTAAGACCGTATCAGAACCCTATTTGGATGTTACCACTCATATCATGAGCCTGTTCGGCGCAAACGTCCGCAAAGAAAAGAATGTTTTCAAGGTCGAGGGCGGAACCGGATACGCCCCATACGATTATGTCGTGCCGGCGGACTTCTCCTCGGCCGCATTCCCGCTTGTCGCGGCGGCATTGGGCGGAGAGGTCACAGTGAAGGGTCTGCAGATGGACGACCCTCAGGGAGACAGAGTGATAATCGATATACTGAAGAATGTGGGCGCGCACGTTTCCGTAGGTAAAGATTCTGTGACTGTGAAGAAAGGAGCCCTCAAAGCACAGGAAATGGACATAGGAAAATGCCCTGACCTGTTCCCGATACTTGCGGTGCTGCTGAGTACCGCCGAAGGTACAAGCAGACTCTATGGTGCGCCGCAGCTCAAGTTCAAGGAGAGCGACCGCATAAAGACCACAGTAGATATGCTGAAAGCGATAGGCGCCGATGCCGAGGGGACCGATGACGGCTGCATCATAAGGGGAAAGAAAAGACTGACCGGCGGGACCGTGGATAACGAAGGGGATCACCGCATCATGATGGCTGCGGCCGTAGCATCTTTATTATGCGAACGCCCTGTGATCATGGATAACGCGGAATGCTGTTCCGTCTCATATCCGGAATTCCCCGAACATATGAGGTCTTTGGGAATGAAAGTGGAGGAACTGTGATGTACAGGCTTGGAAATTCTGTTATATTCACGCTTTACGGAGAAAGCCACTCCGATTACATAGGGGGCCTTATCGAAGGCATTCCTAAGGACATGGAGATCGATATCGATCAGATCAACAGAGAGCTCGATCTCAGAAAACCTACCAAAGGCATAGGCACCCCCCGAACAGAGCCCGATGAAGTAGAATTCCTCTCCGGATTATGGGGCGGCAAAGCTACCGGAGAAAAGATACATTACAGGATAAAGAACACCAATACGGACAGTTCAAAATACGATATTTTCAACAGAACTCCAAGGCCGGGGCATGCCGACTTTCCCGCACTTGTGAAATTCCCAGATCATAAGATCAAAGGAGGCAATCAGTTCTCCGGAAGGCTTACTGTATCGATCGTTGTCGCAGGGAGCATTGCCAGACAGTTCATTTCTCAGCGGGGAATAAAGGTCGCCGCATTCACAAGATCTATCGGAACAATAAGGGATGAGGAAGTAAGGACTTTTGAAGATGCCCTCGGTTCAAAGGAACACCCGACGATGGCCGCCACCGAAGAGCTGGATTCTCTGATGACAAAAGAGATACTCGACGCTTCTGCAAATGAGGACAGCGTCGGAGGGGTTGTGGAATGCATCGTCACAGGCCTTCCCATCGGTTTGGGGGGAACATGGTTCGACTCTCTTGATGCAGAGATTGCAAGAGCTGTATTCGCCATTCCGGCGTGCAAAGGCGTTGAATTCGGTAAAGGATTCGAACTCGCAAAGATGAGAGGGTCTGAAAGCAACGACCCATACTATTACGATAACGGAGTGAAACTGCATTCCAATAACATGGGCGGCATATTAGGGGGAATGTGTGATGGCGCTCCCATGGTTTTCCGTGCGGCGTTCAAGCCCACTCCTTCTATCGGAAAAGAACAAGATACTGTGGATCTTGAGCTGATGGAAAATGCAAAGCTGAAGATCACCGGGAGGCATGACCCCTGTATAGTACCTAGAGCCGTGATCGTAGTTGAGAGCGTAGCCTGTCTTGTCCTTGCCGATCAAATAACAAAAGAAGAGCTGTGAATCATAGGACTGCGTGTTGATGACCTTTTGCTGTCCACGATGCGCTGACTGCTTATTGTACGCAATAATGATATATACCTAGAGTACCAATCAAAAACTGTGAATAAAAATGCCGATCGAATCTTTCTATGAAATGATGGTCATTGATACCCCGGAGAAAGCTCAGAAGTTAGTGGAAGCTTTTGAGGCTGCAGAGCGAAGGGGCCCGTATGTACCGGAATGCGATGCAATGAAAGAGATCGAAGAGAGTGAAAAATTCATAGACAAGTTCATCGAGGAATTCTCAGAAAAGCACATGGGTGTTTCCCAGTGAGTCTCTTTCTGTTCAGACTTCGAGTCCTGATCTCAAAATTGAATGATGAGAGCTTGCAGTCCCTTTTGTTGTCGTTTAAATGCTCAGCTGAACCTGCGTCGGAAGACTTTCTGAGGAACACCGCAATAGCCCATGAGAAAAACGGCATTTCCAGAACATATCTCTTTCTGGATCGAAATGACTCTGGCACATATTCTGTCAAAGGATTCTTCACGCTTGCCATCAAATGTCTTGCAGTCGAGGAACACAATACCATTCCAAAGGAGATTTTTGAACGGATGAATGTCAATCATAGAATTGCACAGTCATATCTCTTGGGTCAACTGGCAAAAGCAGACGGTGCAGAAAGAGGGTTTGGCAAAGACATGATAAAACGTGCCTTCAGTATCTTTTCCAGCGGTAATGAGATGTTTGGGTGTAATGTGATCCGCATTGACTGCAAAGATAAATTACTAAGATATTATGAATCCTGCGGATTTGCTCTGACAGGTAAGAACACCGATGGTACTCTCAATCAAATGGTTGCCATCATCTGATTCTTTTTGAGATAACCTGCAGTTTCTTTACTCAAGATACGCGCCGTTGGCGCCGTTGGTGACCAGTTTCCTGTACTTCTTCTGTACGCCTGTCACTGGACGCTCGACGATCTTCACCTTGGAGAGACGATCTCTCATCTCCTGATCGGATATCTTCACATTGAGCTTCCTTTCGTGGATATCTATCTCAATTATATCGCCGTCTCTCACAGCGGATATCGGACCTTTCTCGTAGGCTTCCGGAGAGACGTGGCCTATCGCGCCGCCTCTCGTTGCGCCTGAGAATCTGCCGTCTGTTATCAGAGCAACGGAGTCTCCGAGTCCCATTCCCATTATCAGACTCGTGGGCGATAGCATCTCAGGCATCCCGGGTGCGCCTTTCGGCCCTTCGTATCTTATCACAACGACATCCCCCGCCACGATCTTCCCGGATGTGATTGCCGCCGTCGCTTCCTTCTCCGAATCGAACGGCCTTGCTTTCCCGGTGAATTTCATCATACTTTCGCTCACGGCCGCCTGCTTTACCACTGATCCCTGCGGCGCAAGGTTCCCTTTCAGTATCGCTATCCCGCCCTGTTTGTGGAATGGATTGTTCAGCGGCCTCAATATGTTGTCATCCTTGACCTTTGCCTCTTCAGCGATCTGCATGGTGCCTTTTCCGTTGACTGTGGGAGCATCCTCTATCGATCCCTTCAACCTGTTAAGGACCGCCGGCATTCCTCCGGCATTATCCAGATCGCGTAACGAGAATATTCCGGCGGGTCTGAGACTCGTTATGTGCGGTATCTGTCTGGATATCTCATCAAAGAGATCCAGAGTGGCATTCTGCCCGAACTCCTTCGATATCGCGGGAATGTGAAGCGCAGTGTTGGTGGAACCTCCTATCGCCATATCAACACGTATCGCATTCCTGAACGATTTCATCGTTACTATATCTCTGGGCTTGATGTCCTTCTTCACAAGTTCAACTATCTTTTTGCCGGTTTCCTTCGCTATCTTCAGTTTCTTCTCATCCACTGCCAGCGATGTTCCGCAGCCTGTAAGACTCAGCCCGAGCACTTCGGTCAGACACGCCATCGAGTTTGCGGTGAAGAGTCCTGAGCAGCTACCCTTTCCGGGGCATGCCGCGCACTCTATCGTCTTCACAAAGTTTTCGTCCACTTTGCCGGCTGAATAAGAGCCGAGCGCTTCGAACACCGACTGGAGGTCAAGCGATTCTTTCTCCAAAGACCCTGCCTCCATCGCACCGCCCGTTACCATTATGGCAGGGACGTTCATCCTTCCGGCTGCCATAAGCATCCCTGGCGTTATCTTATCGCAGTTGGTCACTCCGACCCAGCCATCGAATGCGTGGCCTTCGATCATCACCTCGCAACAGTCCGATATCACTTCTCTGGATATCAGGGAGAATCTCATCCCGTTGTGGCCCATCGCAATGCCGTCGCATATCGCCGGGACGCCGAATGTGAATGGCTTTCCTCCGGCTTCTATTATCCCTTCTCGGACCGCTTCTGTGATCTCATTCAGATGCAGATGCCCGGGTACGATGTCGTTCCATGAGTTAGCTATGCCGATGAATGGCTTCTCAAAATCCTCATCTGTCAGACCGTCCGCTCTCAGCAGGCTTCTGGCAGGCGCACTTCCTATTCCTTTTCTGACGACATCGCTCCTCATGCAAATCCGCCTATAATCCCACTGATTGAGATTAAATGTATATAATTATCTGATTACTCTTTCCGACTTCCTCATTCATAAAGATGTGTGAAGTGTAAATTTTGCCGCAAATAACAAAACAAAGGTTTTTTAGTTGGGAATGAGTCCCTCATTAATATGAACGTGGAGAGTGGAAGACCCCGTATGGTAGCCCGGCTGGTAGACCACCTTATTTCATGGATTGACGGGAAATGGGCCGTTGTCACTGACGAACCGACAAAAAATCTCGTGCTTGCCTTGTTCAATGAGCTGCAGAAATTAGAATCCTGTGGTGATGACGAACTGCGTTTGCTATGGCTGACTGCTCCGCGTGGCGAAATCGAGGATTTCGGAGACTATGATGAATATCTTGAAATGGGCGAGGTCTCAAGCCGCGAAGAGTTCGAAAGACTTTGGCTGGATTACTATCCTCAGCCTGTGAAGTGGTACAAGCTCGCCATGGTCTTCTGGAATGGTTGGTATTCGGTTTTTCTTGACAACAAATTAGTTCTCCAGATCCAGCCAGAACCGGAGAAACAACTTCCCATGGAAAAAACCGACCTCGCAGAGTGGTTGCTGTCTGCCACGATCGATACTGTCGAATCTGTCAGGAGTGGCACATACAATGAATTCGTGAGACAAAATCTGCCTTATAGGAAAAAGAAAGGCAGGATATTGAGGGAAGACTTCTGGAGCATATTCTCAGAAGAAAAAACAGCATATTTTGAGAACATTACACAAGATGATGTCGACCGCTTCGTGAAACTGATGGATGCTCAGCCAGATGATAGTCCAAATGAACGCTTGCCGGAAATGACCGCGCAGAAATTCTTCGACTGTTGCCGTTTGGGATATGAGGCAAATAATTACAAGGGAATCGGCGAGCTCGATGCCAGAGAGCTTTACTGCGCCCACGCTGACGGCAGGGATGATGGTCTTTTAGACATTGATCCAAATTCGGCTGAGGATTTCGCCTCTTGGTATCATAATCCCGAATTCCGTGGCGGACATCCATGGGAAGTCTGTCGTGGCGGAAATTCAACGCATATCTCTCTGTATGCAAATAGTGATGAGAATGGCTGGTGGTTCTCGCTCGCCGGATCTAGCTATGGCAGATCGGTCGAAACAGTCAAATTCTACCTGGCATTAGCAGATGCGGGGTTACCCACATACCTGCGCGACGGCAAAGAACTTGCGGATATGATCACAGGGCGGGACTTCATCGGCATCGTACCGGAGGATGTGTTTCCGCGTTATTGCGCCCAGATGTTCACCGATAAAAGAATAATCGATTTCATGAACCTGCCATATGAGGAGACTGAAGCGATCATTAAAGCATCCTATTGGTACCCGCTGAGAGAAGTACGGCTGATCTGAACCACAAAATGGGCTTATATGCCTCTTTGATGTCTTACGTGAGCCGTGCCATCTCCTCACTACCTGCCAGTGCCTCATTCTAACTCTTCAGGGAGGAAATCAATATTTCAGTTCCTTAATTTGAGGTTTAGCGTGTCTTTCTGAGATACTTTTCTGCCTCGCGGTAAGCTTCAACCGCTGCTGCCGGGTTCTTGGTCCTCATGAATCCTTCCCTCATGCATATGCCGGCCGTATCTGATGCCAGAACTTCCAGGAAAACATCTGGAAATATCCCCCCTGCCCCTACAACTGGAATATCCACTTCCCCCAGCATGTATCTGAGCATCGCGAGGCCTTTTGCATTCCTGCATGATTTGCAGGTGAGGTCGAACACCTCGCGGAATATGAGCATGGAAGCTCCGAGCCTTTCCGCCTCCGTCGCCTCCTTCTCATTGCGGACAGTTGTCAATATCTTATCAAATCCTTCTGGTTTCGAATGCCTTAGATCATCAAGGCTCAGGTGTATAGCTTTCACTCCCAGCTCTTTTGCGACATCCGTGAACTTATCAGCACAGAACTCCACGCCGTTCTCTTCGCATTCTTCTTTGCAGAACGATGCCAATTCCTTATATTCAGTTGGCGGAAGGTCCCTTTCCGTGAGAATTACCATATCGGGCTTGGCCTTTGCGATGAGGGCCATCTGCTCTTTGAATGGGAGCATTGATGTCTTTCTGTCTGTAGCCGCTATTATCATGCATACTCTATCGCTTTATGCAGTATTTTAATCCAATTAGTATACATAATTCTGTGTTGGGAGACATATAATAAATAAAACAAACAACAAAAGAGGCCAGTCTGACCAATGCGGGATTGTTTTCTCGATGTGATGAATTATTCTTTTATTCCAACTGAATCCCGGCAATAGACTTTTTTCTTCCGATGTATGGTTAGCTGACACATTTTTTCTCTAACAATGGCATCCGCAGGACTTGTCTCTTTCAGTAAAGAAATCACAGGAGCCAGTATTTCAAAAATAGTCCACTTTCGGTATATTCGGACACCCCCTTGTTAACCTTAAATCCTTTGAGGCGCATGAAGAAATGCCGGAAGATGGGAAGTTCGAACATGTCGTGCTTTCTCACAAATCCCGGCATGTTCGGAACCGTCCCGGCAGGAGGTGAAAGCCTGATTTCTGTGAACAGAAATCGCCGCGGCGGAATCCGCATCATGATAGTCATCGGAAAACTGACCATCATACTTGAATGGCCATGATCCGAGGTTATCATGGAGACTGACGGCCTTAAGCTGTCCGGCCCCATGAGGGGTCGTTATCCATCTCCTTGTTTTCCCATGACTTTTTTAGTATTTAATATCACTGAAGACTGCCTGCATTCAAAAAATACTACGCTTTAAAGCAAAATAAAGGAAAAAAAGGGTGGGGTTGAAGTGGTTTAAGTGCTGCGAAGAACTATCTCTATGTTCACGCCGTCCGGCACCTGGATCCTCATTAGTTGTCTGAGGGCCCTCTCGTCGGCATCCAGGTCGATGAGCCTCTTGTGGATGCGCATCTCCCATCGATCCCAAGTCTCGCTTCCTTCCCCGTCAGGACTTTTCCTGCAGGGGACTTTGAGTTTCTTTGTGGGGAGCGGAACAGGGCCGCGTATGTCCACACCAGTTCTCTGGGATATCCCTTTGATCTGGGCGCAGACACTGTCGACCTTTGCCGGATCCGTACCGCTGAGAGAGATTCTTGCGCGCTGTGACATGTGTTATCACTTTTGGTTAAGGCAGAAGGCCTTAGTTGGCCTTCTGAACCTCGATGCACATGCCGGCAGCGACCGTCTGTCCCATGTCACGGATAGCGAACCTTCCGAGCGGCGGGTATTCCTTAGCCGTCTCGATGACCATCGGCTTCGTGGGCTCGACCTTGACGACTGCGATATCTCCGGTCTTGAGGAAGTCCGGGTGCTCAGCTTTGGCCTGTCCTGTCTTGGGGTCGATGGTCTTTACGAGCTCAACGAACCTGCATGCGACCTGTGCCGTGTGGCAGTGGAACACCGGGGTGTATCCTACCGTTATCACGGACGGGTGGTTCAGGACCACGATCTGAGCGGTGAACTGTTTTGCGACTGCCGGCGGGTTGTCTACCGGGCCTGCAACGTCTCCTCTCTTAATGTCATTCTTTGCTACGCCACGCACGTTGAATCCAACGTTGTCGCCGGGGCCTGCCTGGGGCAGCTGCTCGTGGTGCATCTCGATGGATTTGACCTCACCGGGAACATGCGACGGCTCGAACATGACCTTCATGTTCGGTTTCAGTATGCCGGTCTCGATCCTTCCGACCGGGACGGTTCCGATACCTGTGATGGTATAGACATCCTGGATAGGCATCCTGAGGGGTTTGTCTGTCTGTTTCTCCGGAACCTTCAGGGTGTCGAAGGCCTCGATGAGGGTGGGTCCCTTGTACCAAGGCATGTTCGCGGACCTTACTTTGACGTTGTCCCCGCCCATTGCGGATACCGGGACGAACGGAACTGCATCTGTTTTGATACCGACCATCTGCATAAGCTTGGACATTGCGGCGACGGTCTCTTTGTATTTGGCTTCGTCGAACTTCACGGCGTCCATCTTGTTGACGGCGACGATGATCTGCCTGACACCGAGTGTGGTGGCAAGGAAGACGTGCTCTTTCGTCTGCGCCTGCGGTCCCTCGATCGCAGAGCAGGTGATGACAGCTGCGTCTGCCTGTGAGGTTCCGGTGATCATGTTCTTAACGAAGTCACGGTGGCCGGGGGCGTCGATGATGGTGAAGTAGTATTTGTCGGTGTAGAATTTCTTGTGCGCTACATCGATGGTAACTCCTCTCTCCCTCTCTTCTTTCAGGCCGTCCATGACCCATGCGAAGTAGAAGGATCCTTTACCTTTCTCCTCCGCCTCTTTTTTGTATTTTTCTACCAGGTGGGGCTCGATCGCACCCGTCTCCAGGAGGATCCTTCCCGTAAGGGTGGATTTCCCGTGGTCGACGTGTCCGATGATGACCAGGTTCATGTGCTCTTTGTCTGCCATTTTCATACCTCCTACTTTATAGGTCTGTTTTTCTGCGATAAAGTGTTTATATTTAAAGTTTACAGACCTGAGTAGTAGCGGGCGTCATACGGCTCGGGGTTGAGTCCCTTACGGGTCCTGATCTCCGTGACTACCTTCTTCTGTAGCTCAGGCGGCAACTGTTTGAATCCTGCGTTCTCTGTGGACCAGAGTGCGCGGCCCTGTGTGGATCCGCGTATGTCCGACGCAAAACCGAACATATCCGCGATGGGGCACTCGGCAGACACTGTCGAGTCTGCCCCGTCCTGACCCATTTCCAGGATCGTTCCGCGGCGTTGGTTGATTAGATTTACCGCTCCGCCCATGTAGTCGGGCGGAACGCTGATGAACACTTTCGTCATTGGTTCCATGAGGGTCCTTCCGGCCTCGCACATCGCACCGTATATACCATCCCTTACTGCGGGGATGACCTGCGCCGGTCCTCTGTGGATCGTATCCTCGTGGAGTTTTGCATCCACCAGCTTCACTTTCACTCCTGCGGACTTCTCATTCGCAAGAGGTCCTTTCTGCATTGCCTCTTCAAAGGCCTGCTTGATAAGTTCCATTGTCTCGTGAAGGTACTGGATACCTTTTGTGTTATCCATCAGCATGTTGCTGTTCTTGAACATCACTATGCCTTTTGCCTCTTCTTTGTCGAGACCGAGCTCCTCAAGCTGTTTTGCCATTGCTTTCGGGTCCTTGATCTTTGCATCGGGGTCTATCTCTCCTTTGTGGATAGCGTCGACCACTGCCGGCTCCAAGGGTTCCACGATGAAGTAGAATTTGTTGTGTTTGTTGGGCGATTTGCCCTCGAACTGAGACTGGTTCCTTCCTTTTATGCCTTCCTGATAGACGACTATAGGCGGCGAGGATACGATGTCCACACCCTGCTCTTTCACGATACGGTATTCCGTTATCTCAAGGTGCAGCTCACCCATACCCGACAGCAGGTGCTCTCCGGTCTCTGTGTTGATCTCGATGTTAAGCGACGGGTCCGCCTTTGCGATTGTCCTCAGCACGTCAACGAGCTTCGGCAGGTCCTTCATGTTCTTTGCCTCGATGGCTTTCGTGACCACGGGCTCAGAGTAGTGGGCCATTTTCTCGAACGGATCCATTTCTGTCAGGGTGGATACTGTGGAACCTGCGATCGCGTCCTTCAGGCCGGTGACCGCTGCGATGTTGCCGGCGACGACTTCTTCAACCGTGATCCTGTCGGCACCAACCATGAGGGCGACTGTCTGCACCCTCTGCGGATTCGGCATTCCCGATATGTACAATGTGTCCCCTTTCTTTATCGCGCCTGAGAACAACCTTCCGATCGCGACCTCTCCGGCGTGGGGGTCCATGATTATCTTGTTCACCATGAAGGAGACCTCTCCATCATGGTCGCATGCCAGCATCTGTTTCCCTATTGGGGACTCCAGATCTCCTTTCCATATTACTGGGATACGGAGTTTCTGTGCGTCCCTCGGGTTCTGGATGTGTTTGATTGCCATCTCAAGGACGACCTCGTGGATCGGAGATTTCTTTGCCAACTCTTTCTGGCCGCCTTCTCTTCCACAATAATCAAATATGTCGCTGAATGAGATCTTTGACCTCTGCATGAACGTAGAGGATATCGCCCAGTTGTTGTATGCAGACCCAAACGCTACGGTCCCGTCCTGTATACTTACCTGCCATTTCTTGTTGAGCGGTGCGGGAAGGATATCCATTATCTTCTGGTTGAACTCCGCGACTATCTTGGAGAACTTGTTGATCATCATATCCTTTGTTACCTGCTGCTCAACGATCATCCTGTCGACCTTGTTGATGAACAGAAGTGGCCTTACTCTCTCTTTGAGAGCCTGCCTTATGACGGTCTCTGTCTGAGGCATTATCCCTTCCACTGCGCAGCAAAGTATGAAAACTCCGTCAAGCGCTCTCATAGCCCTTGTGACGTCCCCTCCGAAGTCCACGTGACCGGGGGTGTCGATGAGGTTGATGAGGTATTCTTTGCCCTCGAATTTGTGAACCATCGATGCGCTCGCGGCGTTGATGGTGATACCTCTGGCTGCCTCTTGTTCATCGAAGTCAAGAACGCACTGTTTACCAGCGAGTTCGGATGACATCATTCCGGCTCCCGCTATGAGGTTGTCCGAGAATGTCGTCTTTCCGTGATCGATATGCGCCGCTGTGCCGATGTTCCTGATGAACTCAGGATTTATCATCAGTTCCGTCGCTCTTTTTATGTTATCCTCTTTACGTCCCATTTGCACTCACCTTGGATCATCTGGCCGACTGTGCGACCCTCTCAATCTCTTCTTTCTTGGCGACCGCGAATGAGGTCATGTCGCCCTTCGCCGCAAGCATCAACTCGTCGGCAAGGCACTCGTAAATCGGTTTTTTGCTCTTTGAGGATGCTTTGACCACGCCTGTGCATACGTTGCGTATGGCGATGTCCAGCCTTCTCTGCGGGGATATGTCCACCGCTTTCGGCACGGATATACCTCCGAACTGAAGCCTTGTCACCTCTTCACGGGGTGCCGCGTTCTCAAGACCCTCGATAAGAATCTGAATGGGGTTCTTCTTGGTTTTGCGTGCGATGATGTCGAACGCCTGAGAGACCGTCTTGTACGCCTTCATTTTCTTTCCGGTGTATTTTTCGGTCCTCATGATATTGTTTATCAATCTCTCCACGATGCTCAGCTTGGATTTGCCAAACCATCTGTTAGCGTGCTTTCCGCCCGAGTGAGGCACATTTGTGGGTGTGAGGTCTATGTATTTTGCCAAACCGCCATCATTGACGGTGACCTCGGACGTGTCGTATTTTCCAAATATGAGCGCTTTTTCTGCAACGATCTCTGACATTTGATTCACCTTACCGGCTTCTCGGTCCTTCCCCTGACCATCTCATTGAGAGAGACATTGTTGACCTTGATTACCTTATAACGTACACCGGGGATATCTCCGTATGAACGTCCCATCCTTCCGCCGATACCTTCAACGAGCACCTCGTCGTGCTCATCAATGAAGTTGATAGCTCCGTCTCCCACCGCGAAAGCTGTGATCTGACGTCCGTTCTTTATCAGCTGGACCTTTACGCACTTACGGATAGCGGAGTTGGGCTGTTTTGCTTCCACTCCCACCTTCTCCAGCACAATGCCGCGTGCCTGAGCCGATCCTTCCAGAGGATCTGATTTCTCCCTAAGTTTCAGTACTCTTTTCTTGTATCCACGGTCCAGCCAGCGAAACTTCTGCCTGTCCTCTTTCATTTTTCTTGCGGTGTATAGACCTCTACCCAACGTTTCACCCCATTTTTGAAGTATTTTTTGCGATTATTGTTATTGTATTTAAAGCTCATGCTCTGATGCAAAGCTTTGCGTGAGGTTGGCTAATTCGATTAGATATATAACCTTTTATAAGAAAAGAGCAGGGCGGGATTTTGACCCATGTTGTAAATCATATTATATCTGATATAAAGGATATATTATATGAAATATTAATAGCAAAAAGGAAGGGTAGCAGATGGTGAAACTCATAAAAAATATCGCTCATGAGGCTGTATTTCCTATGGAAAAAGAAGTAGAATATATGCCTGGGCAGATCGTAAGCAAAACACTGGCGCAGAATCAGGCTGTGAGCCTGACCGTGTTCGCTTTTGATAAAGGAGAGGAGATAAGCAGCCACAAGTCCGGCGGCGACGCGATGATCACTGTGCTGGAAGGTACGGGAGAGATCACCATCGACGGAAAGAAATATACTGTGCACAAGGGAGAATCCATCGTTATGCCAGCCGGAAACCCCCATGCGGTTTATGCTGTGGAGCAGTTCAAAATGTTTCTTACTGTGGTCTTCCCGCAATAAAACACAGTCGTCGTTGGGGAACCGCCTATCTGCCGGCCTCCATCAGAAGAGGCTGACATATCTTTATAAATAAGATGTGACTAAGCACGGATAGGGTGAAGCAGATGGCAGATGACGATTATATGGCTTTGCTGAACAGGGCAAAGGAGGTCCTTCCCGAGACGATAGAGAACCACGAGAGGTTCGAAATTCCGGAACTGGACATACTGCAGGAGGGGAAGATCACGGTCTTCAGGAACTACATCGATGTTACTGATAAACTCAGGAGAGACCCGCAGCATCTTTTGCAATTCCTTCTCAGAGAGCTCGGCACCCCTGGGAACATAGAGGGCCGCAGAGCCGTTTTCAAAGCAAAGATCTCTTCCGCCTCCATCAACGAGAAGATAGAGACATACACCGAAACATACGTCATCTGTTCGGAATGCGGTCTTCCCGATACAAAAATGGTCAAAGAGGACCGTACGCTCATACTGGAATGCGAAGCATGCGGTGCAAGAAGATCGATCTATGTCAGAAAGACATCGAAATCCGATACGAATGTTCTCAGGGTCGGAGATACCATCGACATCCTCATTTCCGAGTTAGGCAAAAAGGGGGACGGCGTAGGAAAACATCTGGACTATATCGTTGTCGTACCAGGTACCTCAAAGGGGAACACTGTGCATGTCAAGATAACCAATCTGTCCGGAAAGACAGCCTTCGGAATGATAACTGCGGAACATTCAGACAAATGATCGGATGTTCACATGAGATACTTCGTGGAATCTTATGGCTGCACAATGAATTATGGAGAGGGAGATCAGCTCTCCGAGAAGATGCATGAGTTGGGATATGAGGAGGTCTCCTCCGCAGAATCCGCCGATGTCGTCATCCTCAATACATGCACAGTTGTGGACACCACCGAAAAGAAGATGATCCGCCGCATGTCCGAGCTCAGAAAGGACGGGAAGGATGTCATAGTCACCGGTTGTATGGCAAAGGTCCAAGCGAACCGTGTGATGATCAGGCTGCCGGACTCTCTGATAATCCCTCCCGACCGTTACTCCGAGTTCTCATCCTGTGTTTCCGGAAGATACGGCACAGGATGTTCCCATACTGAAAATAAGGACCGTTCCAACATACTGCCCATAGCACAAGGCTGTCTCGGCAACTGTTCATACTGCATAACAAAGTTCGCAAGAGGCGGGCTGTCCAGTTACAGCCCCGATGATCTCGTCCGGAAGTTCGATTCGATGGTCGAGAAAGGTACTAAGGAGATACTCATCACTGCGCAGGACACGGGATGCTACGGGGTCGATATCGGGGTCGATCTTCCCTCTCTTCTCAGGCGGATGCTGGAGAACAAGGGAGAATTCATGATAAGGATCGGAATGATGAACCCCAACAGCCTGATGCCGATCATAGACGATCTGCTTGAGGTCATGAATGACCCGAGGATATACAGATTCCTTCATATCCCCGTGCAGAGCGGCAGCGATTCTGTGCTGCAGAGGATGAACAGGTCGTATTCCGCCGAGGAATTCTTCGGCATTGTCGGCAGGCTCCGCTCCGTATATCCTGAAATAAGCATATCCACAGACATGATATCCGGATTCCCCGGCGAGACGGATGAGGACCACAAAAAGAGCCTTGAGCTGATCGGCAAACTGAAAGCGGATACCGTCAACATCACAAGATTCTCTTCAAGGCCCGGAACGGAAGCCGCGTTGATGGAACAGGTCCACGGGCGTATATCCAAGGACAGATCTGCTGAACTCACTGAAATGAAGAATAAGGTAGAGTATGCCAACAATATCAGGGCCGTCGGAAGGACCGAGACGGCGCTCATCACTGAGATCGGCAAAGAGGGGACGATGATAGCAAGGACCCGGAACTACCGCCCTGTGGCACTTCCTTCGAGTCTGCCAATAGGAACATTTGTCAGGGTCAGGGTCACAGATTGCGAACCCACATATCTCATCGGGAGAACAATAGATGCCTGATGCTGGTATTGGGAATGAACGTTAAATAATTGAAACAAATTAGAGACTACCGCAGTCCCGTAGTGTAGTGGTCAATCATGCAGGCCTTTGGAGCCCGCGACGGTGGTTCGAATCCGCCCGGGACTACCTTCACTCATTCTCGGTTTCGTTGATCTCTTCTGCAGCCGCGTCCTCGCTTTCCGCTGCGTCCGCCTTTGCGCTCTTGACCTTAATATCCTCTTCGTACTCTGCGCCGGGGCAGTATGCCCTGAGTGCGCTCAGCACGTCTGGTTTGTTCCTGGGGGAAATAGAGACCTTTTCATTCTCGCCGAAGAATATGCCTATCCTGTCCGACGAAAGGACGAACATTCCTTCTCCGACCGCGCCTTTGTTCGTATCGATTATCTTCATCACGGACCCGTAAGATATGTCGCGTTTCTTGAAGGCCCCCTGAATGGTCATACTTTCGTCATCCAGAGTATATGTCGTCTTTGCCACCACGAGCAGAGAGATGATCACTATCAGGAGAAGGACCAATAGGATCGGTATGAGTGCCCCCGCAGGGGATATTCCCAAGAATGTAAGAATGGTCAATATCGGGATTATCACCACCAATATCAAGATCAGATGCGCCCAAAAAAGCCATCCTATGTTCGGTTTGTAAATCTCCATGATAAATGGTACGCATTCCTATGATATATCCTGTTCGGATGGCAAGGACGATAACATTATTGCTGGTTCGGAACGGGACCCGTACGTACACCTCGGAATGCGAAGCGTGTTCTGCTTACGGCTGCGACGCAGATCTGCCTGCTTTGAAAGCGCCTTTTTTTGTGGGATAGAGTTACAGTTTGCAGCTACGGCAGTCTTGCAGCAGACATATCTCGTTGGATATCTTCCATTTCAGGGCCCAGTTCTTTATTTGCTTGGTGGCCTCTACCAGTTCTTCCCCCGCTTGCGTCAGCTTATATTCGCTCTTTATGGGGAAAGCCGAAGCGTCTACCCTTTTTAATATCAGTCCTTCCATCTCCAGGTTCCTTAGTCTCTCCGACAGCACCTTCGGGGTGACGTCTTTCATAGAGTCCCTTAACTCAGAGAATCTCTTCCACTCTTGCTCTCCTTTCCGCAGTTCCAGAAGTATCAGTATGGTCCATTTCTTTGCTAGATAGTCCATAGTTTTGTACAGTGTGCACTCGTGGTCCATGGTATGCTTTTAGAAACTCACCTATATTTATATTTTAGTATCTTTTCTATATCTAGTATCGAAAATAAACAAGGGTGATACTATGAAATGCAGACAATGTGAAGAAGCAATTAAGGGCTCAGGGTGCACCAAGAACGGTGTTTGCGGCAAACCATCTGAGACCGCAGAACTGCAGGACCTCCTCATTTATTCGTTGGAAGGCCTCGCTATAGCTACAAAAAAGGCAAAAGCCGATGGAAAGAACGTGGAAAAACAGATCGACCATATCACTGAATCGCTGTTCGCAACACTCACGAACGTCAATTTTGACAGTGAATATTTCATAAAGATGATCGACCGCTCCAGAGAGCTCATCAAAGAGCTCGGAGGATGGTTCAAGAAGCCCAAATACGGCATAGACAGCGCCGACTACGACTATTCCGAAAAGAAAATGAAAGCAAAGACCGTAGGAATAGATACGCTTTCGCCGAACGCCGACCTCCGCACTCTTAATGAGTTGCTGCTTTACGGACTGAAGGGCCTCGGCGCTTACTACTACCACGCGAACATGCTTGGGTACAGGGACAAAGACGTAGAGGCATTCATGATCAAAGGCCTGGTCTCTCTGTCCGAAGACTTGTCCTCCGACGACCTCCTCCCGATAGTTCTGGAATGCGGAGCCGCCGGCGTAAAATGCATGGCGCTCTTGGACAAAGCTAACACAGAGTCCTACGGATCTCCGGAGATAACGAATGTAAGCCTCAAGACACGCAACAAGCCCGGCATACTCATCACAGGCCACGACCTGAAGGACCTTGAAGAACTGCTTGAACAGACAAAAGGAAGCGGCGTGGATGTTTACACCCACGGAGAGATGCTTCCCGCGCACGCATACCCCAAGTTCAAAAAATACGACAACCTGGTCGGGAACTACGGCAACGCATGGCACAAACAGAAAGAGGAGTTCGCTTCGTTCAACGGACCGATACTCGTCACAACGAACTGTCTCGTCCCGCCTGACGCATCGTACTCGAAGAGGATGTTCACGACCGGCCCCGTCGGATTCAGCGGCATCGAACACATCTCCGCGAAGAACGGCCACAAGGATTTCTCGAAGATCGTCGAGATGGCAAAGACCTGCAAGCCTCCTGTGCAGATCGATGACATGTCGATACCTATCGGATTCGCCCACGGCACAGTTCTGAGCCTTGCCGACAAAGTGCTCGCCGCGATCTCTTCCGGCGCAGTCAAGAAACTGGTCGTCATGGCCGGATGCGACGGAAGGAGACCGGGCAGGACATACTACACCGAATTCGCTGAGGCCCTTCCAAAGGATACGATCATCTTGACGGCGGGATGCGCAAAGTTCAGATACAACAAACTGAAACTCGGCGATATCGGCGGCATACCCAGGGTTCTGGATGCGGGTCAGTGCAACGACTGCTACTCATTGGTTGTGGTTGCGCTTGAACTTGCGAAAGCAACGGGATTATCGGTGAACGAGCTTCCCTTGGCATTCAACATCTCCTGGTATGAGCAGAAGGCATGCCTTGTGCTCCTGTCATTGCTGCACCTGGGTGTGAAGGACATAATGCTCGGACCCACCCTTCCGGAGTTCGTTACGCCGAACATCCTGAAAGTACTCATCGATACTTTCGGCATAAAGGGCAACTCCACTGTAGCGGCAGACATGAAGATCCTGAAGATCCAGTGATCGCCAGATCTATGGAAAAACTATTTCAAAACCACTTTCTTTTATCAATTTTGTCTGAATTCCCACATTTATGGCAGGATCCATTCATCGATTTTCCAGACAGCGTAGAGCGCGATATGGACAGCTGGTTGCCCTTCTCCAAATTTTTTCCTGAGATCACTACAGCAGTTTATCATACAGAGTCTTCTTCATGATAGAATGAGGTCTTTTGTGTATGTTTATGTTATTTTTAAACAGAACATACACCTAAAAATGGAGATAAGTTAAAATAGTATGCTACGTGTTAGCACGTAGCACGGTAGTGATTGAATGTTTGGAAAGAACATACGTTTGGAAAGAATAATCGACAGAAAAACAGGGAATGCAGTAATAGTTCCAATGGACCACGGGATATCGATCGGCCCCATTTCGGGCATAATCGATATGAAAAGTACCGTGAACGCGGTAAGTGAGGGAGGCGCTACCGCCGTCCTTATGCAGAAAGGGATAATACCATACGGGCACAGAACTGCTGGGAATGATGTCGGATTGATACTTCATCTTTCAGCGTCAACGAACCTTGGTTCCTCATCCGATAACAAAGTATTGGTATCAAGCGTGGAAGAAGGCCTCAAGTTCGGCGCGGATGCTGTATCTTTGCACATAAACCTCGGTGCGGATACCGAACCGCAGATGCTGTCCGACATGGGCAAGGTCTCAAGGGATTGTACCGAATGGGGAATGCCTCTGTTGGTAATGGCATACGCGCGCGGGCCCGGCATTACAAATCAATTCGACCCTGAGAAAGTTGCACACTGCGCGAGGGTGGCTGCGGAACTCGGTGCGGATCTAATCAAGGTGAGCTACACCGGAGATGTCGACTCGTTCAAGACAGTGGTGAAAGGCGCGCTTGCACCGGTTGTCATAGCCGGCGGCCCAAAGATGAGTTCGGATCTTGACATATTGAATATGGTACACGACTCCATAGAGGCCGGAGGAAGAGGTGTTTCCATCGGAAGAAATATATTCCAGCACAGCAAACCCAGAGCGATGACCGAAGCTATTTCGGGGATCGTCCTGAAAGGGATGACCGTGAAAGAGGCATCGAAGCTCCTTAAGTGATGTTCATGAAAGAGATATGGATGAGGGCCGACGTCCCAGATGACGTTGAGAAAAGAAAGAAGATGCTGATATCCGGATTAGAGAGCGGGATCAATACGTTCATTGTCCGTCCGGGCGATGAGATGTTCTCATCTCTCGGAAAGGTTAGGCTTATTGCCAATAAAGACAGCGTACTGTCGGGCGATCTCAAAGGCAGAATGGTCCGCATCACATCTCCGAAAGAGCAGGCAGCGGCCATGGACCTCTGCGGCAAGGAGAATGTTCTGGTCGTTTCGACAGGCGACTGGTCCATAATTCCTTATGAGAATCTGATAGCCGCATCATCCGGCAGAACGAAGATCATGGCATGCGTATCGTCCTCTGACGATGCGGAACTGTGCCAGAATATCCTTGAGAAAGGCACGGACGGCGTTGTCATAGATGTAAAGGATCCAGATGATATCAAAGACATCATAAAAAGCGTGAAGACCACGTCCGACCTTGGGTTGACGGCGGTCAAAGTGGTCAGTGTGAAGAACATTCAGACCGGTGACCGCATCTGCATCGACACGTGCTCGACAATGGTCCCCGGAGAGGGCATGCTTATCGGATCTCAGTCGTCATGCTTGTTCCTGGTCCAATCGGAGAGCGAGGACAACGGATACGTCGCGGCGCGCCCGTTCAGAGTGAACGCGGGTGCGGTGCATGCCTACATCATGGTGACGGACGGCAAGACGAGGTACCTTTCCGAACTCCATGCGGGAGATGATGTGCTTGTTGTCGGCAGGAAAGGAAGCACTAAAGTGGCGTCCATAGGAAGATGCAAAGCAGAGGTCAGACCGATGCTCATGGTGACGGCGGAACACAACGGCAATGAGTACACAACAGTGCTTCAGAACGCTGAGACCGTCAAACTTGTCACACCAAAAGGTTCCGTTTCCGTCAACGAGCTGAAGAAGGGCGACGAAGTGCTTGTGCACCTTATGGAAGGCGGAAGGCATTTCGGGATGGCAGTGGATGAGAAGATAAAAGAGAACTGAATCTGCAACTGATGTCAGCGGGCGAGAGAAGATGAAAGATCTGGAACAGCTAAGGAAGGAGATCGAGGCGATCGATTCCAAGATCGTGGGGCTGATGATCCAGCGCAACGATGTTGCCAGAGAGATAGGCACCCTGAAGAACGAACTCGGGATCCCTTTAAAGAACTTAGAGGTCGAGAAGAAAGTTATCGAGAGATACCGTAAGATGTCCGAGAATTCATCACTGCCGCCGGATGTCTCAGAATCTGTGAGCAGATTGCTGATCGACAGTTCTGTTGAGCTTCAGTCCGCTATTCCGAGAAAGAGATGTGAAAAGAAGGTGACGATCGTAGGCGGCACCGGAGGCATGGGCAGGTGGCTGCAAAGATACCTGACCGGCCTCGGGGCAGCGGTGAATATTTTCAGCAGAACTGTTGGATGCGCCGATGATATGAGGGACTCGGACATAGTCATCATCTCTGTACCTATATCATCCGTTGAATCAAAACTGAAAGAAGCGGATGCTGTATGTAAGAAAGACGCATTGATCTTTGACATATCGTCTGTGAAATCCCCCTTCGCCGAATGCCTGATGAATATGGCTGAACGGAGGAAGGTATGTTCAGTTCACCATATGTTCGGCCCATCTATCATTTCTATGCTAGGTCGCAATGTGGTCATTTGCGACTGCGGATGCAGAGAAGCTGTTTCCGAGGCTGCGGAATTATTTGACAGCGAAGGGTCGAACCTCATTTTCACAAGCATCGAGAGGCATGATGAATTTATGGCATACGTGCTTGCGTTCGCACATGCGTCCAACATCGTATTCTTCACTGCCCTCAGAGACAGCGGCATACCGTTCGATGAGCTTAACGGGATCGCGTCAACGACGTTCAGAAAATGTCTGAACACCTGCATTCCCGTATCCGAAGAGAACGCTCCGCTCTACCATGAGATACAGCGCCTGAATGACAACACGGAAAGCATGTGGGATGTTTTCGAAAAGGCTCTGACAGAGGTCAAAGAAGCATCGCTTTCATATGACCCAGACAGATTCATTAAGATCATGGAAGATGGAAAGGAATACTTGAAAAGTGGCCGTAAATAAGGCCCTATGTTCTCCTTACATCGATCTGTTTTTATTATGATAATGTTCGCCTCAGTTTAACATCTGTCGGGCGGATTCGCTTTTTCAAAAATAGAAAGAGCAACATGTTTGTTCATTAGAATAATAAAAGTACAGATGACGTTCGATGCTACGTTTAGTGCATGGTAAGCTGCCTCGGAATTGCGGGAAAATCACTTTTAACTGATTTTCCTTGCAATATATTTACGCTTATGTTTTGTTTGAGGGTGGGGCTGAGCCCCACCCTGCGTAGGAGGTGATCCATCTGCAGGTTCCCCTACAGATACCTTGTTACGACTTAACCTTCCTTGCTAAATCTCAGTTCGACAACCCTAATAAGAGGCAGCCTCACTGAAACCCAACTCGGATGGTTTGACGGGCGGTGTGTGCAAGGAGCAGGGGCATATTCACCGCGAGTTGTTGATTCGCGATTACTACGGAATCCAGCTTCATGAGGGTGAGTTACAACCCTCAATCCGAACTACGGACGGGTTTCGAGATTACCTTCACCTTTCGGTGTCGGAGCCCATTGTCCCGCCCTTTGTAGCGCGCGTGTAGCCCAGGAGATTCGGGGCATACTGACCTACCGTTGACCTCTCCTTCCTCTGACTTAGCGCCAGCGGTCCCAATAGTGTGCCTCCACCCCGGAGGGTAAAGTAGCAACTATTGGTGAGGGTCTCGTTCGTTATCTCACTTAAGAGAACGCCTTACGGTACGAACTGACGACGGCCATGCACCACCTCTCTGAAAATCGAGCAAAGTCATTAGCTTGGCTTTCATGTAACAGTCTCCCCTGGTGAGTTTTCCGGTGTTGAATCCAATTAAACCGCACGCTCCTCCCGTTGCGGTGCTCCCCCGCCAATTCCTTTAAGTTTCATCCTTGCGGACGTACTCCCCAAGTAGCAGACTTAACAACTTCTCTCCGGCACTGAATGCCCCCGAAGGGCCTCCAACACCAAGTCTGCAGCGTTTACACCCTGGACTACCGGGGTATCTAATCCCGTTTGCGACCCAGGGCTTCGTCCCTCACCGTCGGATCCGTTCTAGCTAGACGCCTTCGCCACCGGTGGTCCTTCTAGGATTACAGGATTTTACCCCTACCCCAGAAGTACCTCTAGCCTCTCCCGGTCCCAAGTTCGCCAGTCTCCCCGGAAGTCGGTCAGTTGAGCTGACCGATTTACCCAGGGATTTAACGAACCGGCTACGAACGTTTTAGACTCAATAATATCGACCACCACTTGGGCTGCGGGTATTACCGCGGCGGCTGGCACCCGTCTTACCCAGCCCTTATTCCTCCAGCTATCTATACTAAAGAAAAGCTAACGCTAAATGCGCTAGCACTAGGAATTCCCTCATCGGGGTTGCCCCCAGTGTGAAGTTTTCGCGACTGCTGCGCCCCGTAGGGCCTGGAATCGTGTCTCAGATTCCATCTCTGGGCTCCCTCTCTCAAGGCCCATACCCGTCATAGGCTAGTGGGTCCGTTACACCCACTACTACCTGATAGGCCGCAGACCAATCCTTAGGCGCCGGAACTTTGGACCATGAAGCATTCCAGCATCCATGATCTATGGAGTATTATCCTCAGTTTTCCGAGATTATCCTCCACCTTAGGGCATGTTATCCACGTGTTACTGAGCAGTCCGCCGAGGTCTTGCACCTCTCGACTCGCATGTCTTAATCGAATTCCTATAGCGGTGGCCGCCGGCAGGATCAACCGGAGTCAAATCCTTGACTTATATCACGTCTTGGATGGATGAAATT
>Ga0123357_10000519_pt1 | contig 37684 bp, 29 predicted proteins | sample TergutEmb28metaG_FD_89873 | JGI IMG/M metagenome (GOLD analysis project Ga0123357, IMG submission 89873) | Embiratermes neotenicus P4 segment gut microbial communities from Petit-Saut dam, French Guiana - Emb289 P4 | ecosystem: Host-associated > Arthropoda: Insects > Digestive system > Gut ... | reverse complement strand
CGGCGGGCTTATTCCCAACTTCCTTTTGGTCAGGGCGCTGGGGATGAACAATACGCGCTGGGCGATTTTAATTCCGGGCGCTATCGCGACCTGGAACATGATAATAATGAAGACAGCTTTCCAGCAAATACCGTCCAGCCTTGAAGAATCCGCCAAAATTGACGGGGCCAATGATTTTATCGTACTGTTCAGAATAGTCCTGCCTGTGGCCAAAGCGACACTTGCCGTAATGGTTCTTTTTTACGCTGTAGGCCGCTGGAATTCCTGGTTCGATGCCATGATCTACCTGCGCAAACGGGAACTGTGGCCCCTCCAGTTATTGCTGCGCGAGATACTGATAACCCAGTCCACCGGCGGCGGCAATACGGTTGACGCGAGCATGTCCATCGATGAAGGCGGCGTGCATTTCCTGGACGAACTGATCAAATACTGCACCATAGTCATTGCAACTGTCCCCATACTTTTTGCCTATCCGTTTGCCCAGCGTTACTTTATGAAGGGCGTTATGATGGGTTCGCTCAAGGAGTAGATTTGGATTATCTATATGAACTTGACGCCGATGACAAGGAAAAATTATGCCTTGTCGCCCGCGCGCTGTCCGTGCCTGACCGTATTGATATTACCGGACTTCTGTTCCGCAAACCCTGCACGATTCTGGAACTGGCAAACGAACTAAAAATACCGGTTTCTTCGGCCGGCGTTCATGTAAAGATACTGGAAGAAGCCGGCATTGTTTCCACCCAGCGCCTGACTTCCGGCGGGGTGAACGTCAAGATGTGCCGTCTGGACAAGTACCTGATTCACATGATCCTGCGCACATCAACTCCCAACATGAACCAGGTAGCCTCCGTTCACATACCAATCGGCAGTTATACCGCCTGCGAATCCCTGGGAAAATGGTGCGGCATAATTTCGGATTCCGGTTATATCGGGGTGGAAGACGATCCAAGGTCGTTTTACCTGCTGGAAAGAAAAGACGCCCAGCTTATCTGGCTGCAGAAAGGTTTTTTGGAATATAAGCTGCCCAACATTCTGCCCAACAATAAAATCTGCAAACAGTTTTCCCTTTCTATGGAAATATGTTCAGAGGCTCCCGGTTATGACGAAAATTTCAAGTCTGATATTTACCTTACAGTTAACGGCATTTCCTGTGGGTTCTACAGATCCAACGGAGATTACGGGCAGCGCCGCGGAATCTACACACCGGCATTCTGGCAGAACGGACTTACCCAGTACGGCAAACTTGTAACCTGGACGATCAGCGATAAGGGAGTGTTTGTAAATATGAACAAGGTTGCAGATACCGTTGTCAGCGCATTCAATATTGAAAACCGGCCGTACATTCTGATGCGCCTTGAGAGCAGGGAAGATTCCGAGTACTGCGGCGGCATAAACATATTCGGCGAAAAAGCCGGGGATTATAATCAGGCAATAGTCATGACAATCGAACACTGAATTTTTATAATATTGATGTTAGGGAGCGCTGGTTTATGGAGGAATGTGCAAGGTGGTCTGCCGAAAAAGCTGCCAGGTGGTATAAGGAAAAACCCTGGATACTTGGTTTTAATTACGTAACGTCAACTGCGGTAAACTCTACGGAAATGTGGCAGTCCGAAACTTTTGACGCGCCGGTTATCGAAAGGGAAATGGCGCTGGCTTGCGGAACCGGTTACAATTCGTGCAGGGTTTTTTTACAGTACCTTGTCTGGAAAAACGAAGGGGATCGGTTCCTGGCAAACTTTTCCAAATTCCTGGAAATCTGTGGTAAAAACAATATCAGCGTAATGCCCATATTCTTTGACGACTGCGCGTTCTCCGGCCGTGAGCCGTATTGCGGCAAACAGGACGATCCGGTGCCTGGCATTCACAACAGCGGCTGGACAGCCAGCCCCGGATTTACCGCCGCCGATGATCCCAATGCGCAGAACGACCTAAAAGCCTATGTACAGACCATCACCGATAGATTCAAAAATGACAGAAGGATTATTGCCTGGGATTTATACAATGAGCCTGGCAACAGCGGCAGGAATGAAAAATGCTTGCCCCTGCTGCGCAATGTTTTTGTCTGGGCGCGCGAGTGTAATCCAATCCAGCCCCTTACAGCCGGTCTCTGGGCCTTTAACGAAGATTTCAACAATATTATTCCGGAAGTCTGCGATATTATTAGTTTCCATGATTACACCGGCATTATTAAAACACAGGAACGCATCGCCATGTTAAAAAAATTCGGCCGGCCTGTTTTATGCACCGAATGGCTCCACCGTTTCAACGTCAATACTTTTGAATCCCATTTACCGGTATATAAATCTGCAGGTTTAGGCGTCTACCAGTGGGGCCTGGTTAACGGCAAAACACAGACTCATCTAAACTGGGACAAAAGTAAAAATACCGAAGCTATGCCCAAAATCTGGCAGCATGATATTTTTACAAAAGATCTGCAGCCCTATTCGCCGGATGAAATTTCGCTGATTAAAAAATTAAGTCCGGGAAAATAAAATTGCCTTCACCCGGCACGGGTTTAACGGTTGGCAGCGGCCTTTGGTTTACGCGCTGTTTTATCTGCCGGTTTTCTGCCTGCCAGTTTCTCCGCCGGTTTCCCGGTCTCCGGCTTTTTCAGGATTTTATTGTCGAACAGCAGCGCAAAAGCTTCTTCCGCGTTTCCTACAAAATCGGCATGCAGGGAATCCCTTATGTCCCTGTCCAGTTCGTCCCAGTCTTCGCGGTTGTCCTCCGGCAGCAGCACCTGTTTCATTCCGTTGCGGATTGCTGCAAGAAGTTTTTCCTTGAGGCCGCCGATGGGCAATATCCTGCCTGTCAGGGTCAGTTCTCCGGTCATCGCAGTACCGGATTTGGGCGGCGCCAGACAGAGAGTGGAAAGCAGGGAAGCGGCCAGAGTTATGCCTGCGGAAGGTCCGTCCTTGGGAATTGCGCCTTCCGGGACGTGGATGTGGAAATCGGTCTTGCCGATATCCTTTACGTGGAAATTATATTTATCCCTTACATTGCGCAGGTAAGACAGCGCTATGCGGACGCTTTCCTTCATTACATCGCCGAGGTTGCCCGTAATAACCAGTTCGCCGCTGCCCGCAAAAGCAATGGTCTCAACCGGCAGCATGGCGCCGCCTGTTTCTGTCCAGGCAAGGCCGTATGACACACCGATTCTTGCTTCCTTGAAGACCACATCGTTTTTGTACTTGCGCCGGCCAAGAAGTTTTTCGAGGTTTTCTTTTTTAACTGTCTTTTTGTATGAATCTATAGGTTTGTCCGCAGTTTTGCCGTATTCCCCGTCCACCGCGTCCCTCGCAATGCGCCTGGCGCAGCGCGCGATTTCCCTTTCCAGATTCCGCACTCCGGATTCCATGGTCCAGTGCCGGATTATTTCCAGAATCGCATCATCCTTAAAGACTACCTTGGTTTTTTCAAGCCCGTTCTCCCTAAGCTCTTTTGGTACCAGGAAATTTTTGGCGATTTCAAGTTTTTCGTTTTCACCGTAGCCGGGTATTTCGATTATTTCCATGCGATCCAGCAGCGGATACGGAATGGTATGCAGGGAATTGGCTGTGGTTATAAAAAGCACCTTTGATAAATCATAAGGCACTTCAAGATAGTGATCGGTAAAAGCAAAATTCTGTTCGGGGTCCAGTACTTCCAGCAGTGCGGAAGCCGGGTCGCCGCGGAAGTCGGTGGAAAGTTTGTCGATCTCGTCCAGTAGAAAAACCGGATTCATTGTTCCGGCCTTGCGCATGGACTGAATTATTTTACCCGGAAGCGCGCCAACATAGGTTTTGCGGTGTCCGCGTATTTCGGCCTCGTCGCGGACTCCTCCAAGCGAAATGCGGATAAAGCGTCTTCCAAGCGCCCTGGCTACCGATTTTCCAAGGCTTGTCTTGCCGGTCCCCGGCGGGCCGACAAAACACAGGATTGGGCCTTTGATGCCTGCCCGTTCCGTGCCTGCCCGTTCCGCGCCGGCTGGTTTGTTTTCCGCCGGTATAACATTTGCCGGTACAGCGTCTGCCGGAGCAATATCTGCCGGTGTAGTGCTCACTTGCGCAATGCTTGCCTGCGCAGTATTTAGTTGCACAGTATTTTCCTGCGCAGTGTCTGCCGGGTTTTCGTTAACCGCGTAATTTCCGGCCGCAAGTTGTCTTACCGCTATAAACTCAAGTATCCTTTCTTTTGCCTTCTTCATGTTGTAATGATCTTCGTTAAGGATTTTTTCGGCGGTTTGCAGCGCGCCGGGTTCCGTTCCCGCGTCAGAGGTATATTCGCTCCAGGGCAGATCCATTATCCATTCCAGGTATCCCCTCAATACGCCGGCCTCCGGGCTAAAAGGCGGCAGTTTCCGCAGGCGGGCAATTTCCTTGCAGGCCTTTGCGTAAACTTCTTCGCCGGGGTTCTTGTCGTTTATGGCCTGCTCGAGTTCGCTGTACTCGTCGTCGGTTTTTTCGTTGCCCAGTTCCTTGTTGATTTCGCGGAGTTGTTCATGCAGGATGTATTCCCTCTGGCTTTTGTCCATGCGGCTCTTAACTTTGCCGCTTATGTTTTTCTGAATTCCGATAATTTCATTTTCGGTTTCCAGGGTGTTCAGCAGGGTATCCAGCCTTTCGGCCGTGTCGGTAATGCGGATAAGTTCGGCCTTTTTTTCGGTCCTGACCGAAATCGAATTACAGATGATGTTGACAAGGCGCTCGGCGTTTTCGGTTTTTTCTACCGCGGCGATAATTTCGGTGTTTATTTTTTTTGAAAGTTCGGCGTACTGGGCAAATGATCTCTGCACGGCCCTCATCAGGGCTGACGTTTGCGGATTTACCGCCGCGGCATTTGCGCCTTCAGCGGAATCGGATCCGCTTTCCGGAGCGTGAAGCGGTTCAACCCAAACCGTCGCGGAACCGGGGTGGTTTTTGCCGGGCGCCAGCACCGCGCGGTATTCGCCCTGCAATACAACCCGGAATGTATTGTCCGGGAGACGGAGATGCTGAATGATCCGTACGACTGTGCCGGTGTCCCAGGTTTCCGTTGAGTTTTGATCGTTGGTTTTTAAGCATACCGCGAACATATAAAGGCTTCTTGCGATTGCCTCTTCTATCGCGGCAATGCCGGACTTGTAGGTAATAAATACTGATATTATGGTCTGCGGAAAAATTACCAAGTCTCTCAGCGGCAGCAGCGGGAATTCTTCTTCGGTATTTTTATGTTCCCTGATGGATTCCGGGACTATATTGGAAATTTTGAAAAATTTCATGCACTCTTTTGCAGATGGTGAATCTCCGGGCTCTCGGATTTTTCGACTACATCCCTGGTGATTACAACCTGCTTGTTTCCTTGGATGGATGGAATTTCGTACATTATATCGATCATGAGTTTTTCTACAATGGCCCGCAGTCCCCTTGCGCCGGTTTTTTGTTTGATGGCCCTGTCCGCTATCGCGTTGATGGCGTCCTCGGTAAAGTCAAGCTTGACATCATCGTAGGCCAGGGAAGCCTGGTACTGCTTGATGATCGCGTTTCTGGGTTCGACAATAATGCGCTTGAGATCGTCGCGTTTGAGTTCCTCAAGACATACCACTATCGGAAGCCTGCCTATAAACTCCGGTATCATGCCAAAGTGAATCAGATCGTCGGGGTGTATGGCGTCGTAGAGCTCCTTGAGGCTTTTTGCCGTATGTTCCCTTGTGTCCGCTCCGAATCCCATCGGGTGCTGAACCACCCGGCGTTCAATGCTTTTCTCCAGTCCGATAAATGCGCCGCCGCAGATAAAAAGAATGTTGGTCGTGTCAATGCGGATCATTTCCTGGTTGGGATGTTTCCTGCCGCCCTGCGGAGGAACCGACGCGATTGTGCCTTCGATGATTTTTAGCAGGGCCTGCTGGACTCCCTCGCCGGAGACATCCCGTGTTATCGAAACGTTCTCTCCTTTTTTGGCGATTTTGTCGATCTCGTCGATATACACAATTCCGCGCTCGGCCGCGGCAATGTTATTGCCCGCGTTCTGGATTAATTTTAAAAGAATGTTTTCGACATCTTCGCCGACGTAGCCTGCCTCCGTTAAGGTGGTGGCGTCGACTATTGCAAAAGGCACCTTGAGTTTGCGGGCCAGTGTTTTTGCGAGCAGGGTTTTGCCGGTTCCCGTCGGCCCTATCAAAAGGACATTGGATTTTTCAATTTCAACATCGTCCGGATCTTTGGCCGGATTGGCTATGCGTTTGTAATGGTTATAAACGGCGACTGACAATGCTTTTTTGGCTTCGTCCTGTCCTATAATAAAAGCGTCAAGGTATTTTTTGATTTCCTTTGGTACCGGTATGTCTCCGGTAAACTGGGTGGAAAGATCGTGGTCTTCTTCCGTAAGAATTTTTCTGCAGACTTCTACGCAGTCATCGCAGATAAAAATATCATTGGGGCCGGCAATAAGCCGCCGGACTATATTTTCGTTTTTTCCGCAAAATGAACAAATCTGTTCTACAAAGGCGCCCTGGCCGTTACGAAGTCTTGCCATTTTTTTCCCTCACCAGTATTTTATCAACCGCTCCGTAATTAACAGCGTCCTGCGCGGACATATAAAAATCCCTTTCCATATCCGCTGTTATTTTTTCACTGGCCTGTCCTGTATGTACCGAAAAATATTCGATTATCAGTTTTTTTAACCGGAGTATTTCTTTTGACTGGATGCCTATATCCCGGGCCTGTCCCTGGGCGCCTCCCCACGGCTGGTGAATCAGCACCCGTGCCGAAGGAAGGATGGAACGTTTGCCCGCTGTCCCTGCCGTCAAAAGCAGGGCAGCCATGCTGGCGGCCTGGCCCAGGCATATGGTCTGGATATCGCATTTTATGTACCGCATGGTATCATAGATCGCGAGTCCGGCTGTTACCGAACCGCCCGGAGAATTTATATAAAGATTAATGTCTTTTTCGGTATCCTGGCCGTCCAGAAACAAAAGCTGGGCTACCGCGAGATCCGCGCTTAAATCTGTAATATCGCCGTCAATAAATACAATACGATCTTTTAGAAGTCTGGAGTATATATCATAGGACCTTTCGCCCATTCCGCTCTGTTCAATAACATAAGGAATCAGGTTGCTCATATTTTCCCTCATTACCTTAAATTTAGTTATTATTTGAAATAAGTTCTACATAATTCAGTTTTTTGCCGGGTTTTACAGTGTTTTTCTCCCATAAAATTTTAAAAAGCTTCTGTTCCCGTACATCTTCCTTGAGATACTGTTTCATCTCGTCGCTTTGGTAGTATTGCCTTATCTGGTCGGCGGAGTCCGGAGATTCCGCTGTCAGTTTTTCAATCTCCTTGTCCGCTTCGTCGTCGGATGCTTCCAGCTTAAGGTTGTCCATCAAAGTTTCCACGATCAGTCTTGAATGGATTGCTTTTTCCGCGTCCGGCCGCCACTCGTCAAGAATACCCTGCGCGGCCTGTCCGTTCTGGCTGAGCATTTTATAAAGCCCATTTGTGTCGGTATTGAAACGCCTGGCAAGATTTCTCCAGCGCGAATCCAGTTCTATCCTGATCATCGATTCCGGAATAACTGCCGGAGTGGTCTCCATGATTTTTTCCAGGAGTCCGTTATTTTTTAATGTTGTAATCCTGTTGTTCATGGTTGTTTCAAGTCTGCCGCGGATATCGGCTTTGAGGTCATCCAGAGTTTTGAATTTCTCGTCCACATCCTGCGCCAAATCATCGTCAAGATCCGGGAGTTTTTTCTCTTTGAGTGCAGTAAGGGTAACCCGCAGTTTTTTGGTCTGGCCTGCCAGTTCCTTTTCTTCAAAATCAGCCGGATATATTTTTGTAATGTCCTTTGATTCGCCTTTTTTTATCCCGGTGATTTCATCGTCAAAATGGAAATAATTAAGCCCGGAACCGAGGGTAAAAACAAAATCCTGGCGTTTGGTATTTTCGATTTCCTGGCTGTTGTCATCAAGTTCGCAGTAATTTACCGTTACAACATCGCCCTTTGCGGCTTCCTGGCTCTCGTCTTTATCCTGGACAATGGCGTTCCTGTCCCGTATCGTTTCCAGTTCCCTGTTTATGTCTTCGTCTGTCACCGCGACATCCGGTACTTCGGTTTCCAGTCCTTCCCATTTACCGACTTCGATTTTGGGCAAAACATCATATTCAACCGAGAACTGCAGATCATTGTCAAAATCAAGTTTCGGTTCATCCTTGACCTCCGGCTGGGAGTAGGGCAGGGGCCGGTCTTCTTTTGCCAAAGCGTTCTCGCCCTCTGTTTTAAACGCCTCTTCCACACTTTTCTCGACAATACGCGCGGACGCTTCCTGCTTGAGCGTATCCCCGAATTTCCTTACAAGCACATCGCGCGGCACTTTACCTTTGCGGAATCCCGGTATCTGAAGTGTTTTAAGGTATTCTGACAGCATCAGATCGTACTCGGCCTTTACATCGTCCTTGCTGACGGTAAGGGTCAATTTTACATTCGATTTCTCAAGACGGCTGATTTCTTTTGTTATGGTCACAATCTTCCTCTTCTGTATGAATTATAGTCTGAAGGACTTTATTGCCTGAATATGTCGCGAGAGAAGGTACTTGCCTTCCAAACCTCAGCATCGTGCTTCGGTTCTCCAGGCCGCTGTTTAGCCCTTTCGGCGCCATCCATGGCGCCTTTTCCTCCCTCTGGTCGGCGGGCAAAACCTTCAAATCCCTTCTTTCGCAAAGTATTGCGAGAGAAGGGATTTGAACCCTCAAGCCAAAGGCACCAGATCCTAAGTCTGGCGTGTCTGCCAATTCCACCACTCTCGCGTTATTTCCATAAAGAACACCTTTGAGAAGGGTTATCCCTTGATAATTAGTTTATCTGAAAGAATTATTAGTGTCAATTAAGGGATTTGTGTCAGTTAAGACGTTAAATGTTATTAAATTAACGCAGATCCGGGTTGAGGTTGGTATAGAGATTGCCTGTAACCAGCGGAATTCTACTTTTTTCGGCCATTTCACTGACGGACGTAAAAATATATCCTTCGCTTTTTAATCTTGGTATAAGGGTATCCAGAACCCTTACAATAGCCGGATCCGATCTGGGATCTTTATTTACGCTGATTTCCCACGGTACTATATCATTAATAAACTTGGCGGTAATGTCATCCGCGCTTGCCTGGGGATCGGAGGGGCTCGGTGTCCCGCCGACAAGAACCAGACCGGTGCTTATGGAGACTTTTTTAAGAATATCAAGAGTAGCCGGGTCGCTGTCATTGGGATCCCTGAAGGTTTCTGCCACCCACGGATAGTTTGTGTAATCTCTGTCGCCGTAAATTGCTTTTTGCACGGCAATTCTTGTGTCTTCCAGTTCTTTTCTGACGTCATTTTCGGTCAGGGTTTGGCCGGCCGCAGACGCGTTAAAATTAGTATAGATTCCGATTTCATGGCCGTCATCAAACATCCATTTTACCATATCTTTGCGTTCGGACGCGGCCACAGTCCTGTCTGCCGCGGTCAATGTTCTGTCAAACAGCGGATGCATGGCATCAAGCGCCGCGCCCAGAACAAAAAAAGTCCCCTTGATTTGTTGTTCGTCAAGTTTGTCAATAAGAATTTCCGTAAAATCCGAAGGGCATTCGTTGAAAGTCATGGCGATAAAACTGGCTACAGGCCTCATTGTAACCTTGAAATTTCTGACGTACAGGTTCATATCCAGCAATCCCTGTTCGTCGCTGTGTCCGTCCAGATATACCTGTCCGCCTGTGCTGTTGGTTATGTCAACCGATTGGGAAAAAGTCAGATCCACCCATTTTCCTTCGGGTATTTGCGCAGGTTTCCCGCCGAATTGCGCGGAATATTCATCGCCGATTTGTACTGTCCAGCCTATGTTGGCAGGCCCGTTCCATTTTATGGCTGATGCTGCAGGAGCAGCCAGCCTGCCGGGCTTGTATGCGGAAGTCTGGGCTTTGCCGGAATTCGGGGACTCAACAAGCACAGACATTGTTACCGTAATAAGCTGATATCCGGTATCTTCGAACTCCCAGTCCCAATATATGGTCCGGCTGTAATCGGCCCAGTTGGTTCCGTTTAGCGGCGAAACCTTAATTACCTTGCCTGCGTAGCCTTTGTATCCATTAATGACCTCGGTCCTGGCTTCATCTATATCTATCTTTAAATCTGTAAGACTGTAATCATTGGGTGCGTAAATACTGCTTAGATGGGAACAGCCCGTCTGGAAGAACAGACCTGCCAGGATTATGGCAAAAGCAAATACAGCGGATGATATTTTATGCGGAAAATATCTAATATTTTTGGCAGATTGAAAATTTGTCATAAATCCGTAAAGCGGGAAACGGGAGTCGGACCCGCGACATCGACCTTGGCAAGGTCGCGCTCTACCACTGAGCTATTCCCGCAAAAGGCTGAACCTTATTGCTACTGGTAAATATTACAGGAACCTGAATATTTTTGTCAAGTGGGGTTTTATCAGGGATTTTTAATCGAATGTCAACGACCATTTCATTGTAAATAGATCGCAGCATTTCTCCTTTAAATATCATCGACATATGCAAAATTGGATGTTATATTTAAAAGGTAAAGAAAATAAAGTTTACAACTTTGATAAGGTTTAATATGAAGTTTATTGGCTTTCATGGAACAGATTTACAGGGAGCCCGTCAAATTGAAAATGTGGGGTTCCAGGATTCATCATCCGATAGTTGGTTAGGTCCTGGTATTTATTTTTTTGAAACACAATCAGTTTTTAATGGGCTGGAGGCTTCTAAATGGTGGGTAAAAATATATAAAAAATATCCGCAATGGGTAATTCTGGAAGCGGAAATAATTTCCAACAATGTTTTAGATTTGTTCGGAAACCTTGAAGACAGGGTAAAATTTGGACAGATAAAGAAACATCTTTTGGAAAAACATTTAAAATCCGGAGGAAAAGAAGAAAATTTTACATTAAAAGTTGTATTTTTACATTTATCCAGAAACGTTGAAGTAATCCGTGGACTTGTTGATGCTGCGAGACTTGAAAAATTCAGTAATTTCATTGTAGGGTATCCTCAAATCCAAATTTGTGTTACAAAATCAAGTTGTATCGGAAAACTAACATGGAAAGAGGACGGAGAAATTAATGGATAATAAATTATTTAAAAAAATGCTGCAGGAAATAGATTCAATGTCTGCAAATGAATATTGGTCACTTTTCAGGGAAGCTGAAAAATTAATGGATTTTTATCCTGAAGATACTGATTTTATTCCGATAGAAATGGATACTTCTCAATTAATTGATTTAAATCGTTCTTTTATTACAGATAATAAAATATCAATATCAACCTTGTATAATAATTATCCCAGGAATTTTCCGGAAGGAGATGATTTATGGCTGAAAGTGGCATAACAGCAGAATTTGAATTTGTTTCATTTAAAATAGATTCGATTTCAATGAAGATGGGAAATGAAATCAGCTCACTCATAAATACCAACCCTATAAAACAGGATTGTATAAAACTGGCAATAAAGCTCAGAAATACCGAAAAATTTATTATTAATGATAAAGTAACATTAATTGGCGGATTAATGACTATAATTAAAATAACTAATGATGTAAATGGCTCAATAATACTGGATGGTCAATTTGGTATAAGCGGGATATTTGTATCAAAAAATACCGTTGATAAAAGTGATGAGGAAAAATTTGCAAAATTTAACCTCCCGGCTCTATTGATGCCTTATTTAAGAGCCACAATGACGAATATCTTATCCAATGCAGGTTTTGGGACAATTTTATTTCCTTTAGTTAATATATATGAAGCAGCAAAATCTCAAAATTTATCTTTGATAGATCATTCAATAGAATCTTAAAAGCCAATACGTTTTATTTCTTCCTGTTTTTTCATATATTACCCATTACAACTTTTATATTTTTTTTCATATAAAGCGGATAAAGTTGTAATGAGAAAATCTACATTATTCTGAATTTTTTATCAATATACATTTTTTTACTTCTGCCCTATTCCCACGCTGATAACGCCGATCTTATTAAGTCCCAGGTTTCCGTCCCACACATCGGTATTGGCAAATCTGACAGAATAAGCAGGGTTATCGCGCAATGTATCAAATGCACTGGAAAGCCCAAGGTAAACATTCCAGTTACCTGCGCTCATGTCCGCCGGCAGTTTAAAATCATATGCGCGGTTTATGGGTTCATTTTTGTTCCAGAACCTGGCGTCTTCTTTAATCGGCATCCGGATTGTCTCATTGTCTTTTTTCAATACAAGTTCGAATATTTTTTCTCTTAGAATATGGCCGAACCCTGTATTTTCCAGTTCAAGGTTCAGATGTAAATTTCCGCCCGGCGCCAAAACACCGCCATGTTCAGCCTTCCTTAATACAATCCGGTATCCCAGCTTCAGGGTAATGTAGTCGTAGGCATTCATGCCGTTATAACTGGAGTTGTGCCATTTTTTGAGTACGCCCGGATGATATTCGTAGTTGAGAGAATCGGCGTTCATAAGATCCAGGAAGGGTACGGCGTTTTTTATGTCATTGTAACTTGAAACGGTGTTGGTTTCGGCGATAAAAGGAGTGTAGCGGGTGTGATTGTTTATCCAGGCAAATTCTTTTTCCAGCGGATAATCCGGATCAATGTAGGTATCCATATCGGTTTTTTCGCTCATCAGCGCGTCGTTATGGAAGCCGACTCTGGACAATTTGGATCCGCTAAAGGCCTCTTCCGCGGTAAGCGGTTCTTTTCCTGCGATATTCCGCACATACTCGGGCCGCCTTACGGAAACAGTCGTTGTAACCGGCGCCTCTTCCAGCAGGGCGTCAACGACCATGCGCTGGTATTCCGGCGATACAGGAGTCCACTTTACATGCGGTCCAAAGTTCGATGTATGCCATTCACCCCAGGAACCCAAAAAACCGGCCTGAATGTTAAAAAGCACATCAGCGTATTTCTGAAAGATCGGGCCCAGCTGGTGAATATGGTTAAGTACGATATTGATATCTTTTGGATCGGGGAAGTCCCTGCCGTTAAAATCGTAGGCCGCGCGGAAGATAACTTCCAGGCCTGCCATGTGCGCGGCGGCGAATGCCCTGTCTACTTCGTTCAGTTTTACGGCGTCAAGCGGCTTGTTAAGGTAAGCGGCCAGGTTAGTCTCAAATGCGACCAAAGTAATGCCAGAGTCCCTGAAGTGCATCAATTCATTTATGGAGAGATCGTTTGTCTCCATGCTCCGGTACCATCCGCGCTCCGGATTTGGAAAAACCGACATGTCTTCGGCAAAAGGTACGGCCGCGGGTACGGCGGCCGGCGTTGGATTATCCTTTACCTGGGTCGCCATACATTGGGTAAAAAAAATTATTATAACCAGCAATGACATGGTTAAGTTGCGTTTGATGTTCCTTAACATAATTCCTATTCCGCGTCTTTCCATACCCAGTTTAATTTATAATAAAGTTTACCGTGCTTTGCCTCTGCCAGCAGGGGCTGCTTGGAATATATATGGTATTGCAGTTTGCGCGTATAATACCAGAGAAAGAACAGGGCGGAGATGTACATGAGCACCGCGCCCCCCATAATGGAAAAACCATACAGCGAAATATTGGCGTCGGTAAGAAGGAAAAACAGCGAAAATCCAAGAGTACCGGCGGCGAACAGCGACGTACTTACCAGTGAAAATTTGTAACTGGTAAAATAGAACAGGAACATAAGTATTCCGTTGGCCGAGGCAAAAATTCCGTAACCGACGCTTAATACACGGAACAGCCCGCGCGATGTGGCGTTAAAACCCGCGAAACTGGATTCGCCCAAAAACGCTGACCCTATTGAACAGACAAGCAAAGTGACTACAAACTGTTTGAAGATCAGATACAGCAGCTCGCGCCGTAAAATTCTGAGCATGTCCCTTTCCGCAAGTTCAATTGCCTGCAGTGATCCGTTTGTATTTAATAAATTATAATAATTCCTGTATGCCGGGTAAAAATAAACTTCGGTAGTGGTGGAAAAATTTATCGTGGTGATCAATGTCGTAATAAATGCGAATAGCGCGGGGACGTCGTACATCGGCGCGCTGAAAAAATTGCCGATTATTCTCTCGCCAAAGGGACTTAGCCATACAACCAAAAAATGCGAGAACGTTCCTATTGAAAGGCCCAGTCCTATGCCTGAAAGCTGGGGATTCAAAAAGAAGTATTCAACGAATTTGAAAGCCCCGCCTTCACTTTCCGGGAAGTAGCGTTTGAGCGTATCATAATAACCAAACACCATAACCCCGTAGCCTATGTATACGCTGACCAGCATGGACGCGATGGTATCAAACGGAGTTAACAGCACCAGTACCAGGCCGGCCAGAATTGCCGAACCGACCCCTGCGGCAAATATAATGATTATCCTTATATAATCCTTTACCGCCGAAATAAAACTTATTAATGTCCACACGGCTACCAGCTCGCAAAAAAGTATAAAACCCATAAAACTGTAAACCGGGCCTGCTCCGGAAAAAATCATAAACGGCCCCCAGATCAGCGCTGCTATTGCAAGCTGTGAGGAAATGCAGCCGTGGAGGGCCGGCATTACCCGTTTTTCTTTTTTGCTGTACATCATGTCCGCGATGTAGCGCGTAACCGTTGTCGAAAAAACATTGTTCAATAACATGGAGCCGATTAATGAATAAGTAATGATTACTACTATAATGTCCTGCTCGTGTTTTACGGCGCCTCCCATGCCGCTCAAAATACGCACGAACAGCAGCAGTACAATACCCAGCAGCACCGGGCCTGTAAAAACCATTGCAGCCGCCGTATAGGCGCCAATATAATTTACTATGCTTTTTCTGTTGAACAGCTTGTTAAGTTCAAATCCTATACCGGCCATTATCCGCTTTCCCCCGCTTACAGTTTATCATACAGTTCCCTGTATTTTGAAATCATATATTCCTGGGTGTAACCGTTTTTGACTCTTTCCCTGCCGACAGCGCTCATCTTTACGCGGCGTTCCGCGTCGGAGCACATGCGCTTCATTGAATAGGCCAGGGCTCCCGGATCCATGGGCGGGCAAATAAACCCGCAGGGTCCAAGCTTGTCTTCCGTTGTTCCCTCCAGCAGCTCGCGGCAGGAACCGACATCGGTGCTGACCACCGGACGCCCGGCGGCCATGGATTCCAGTACAGCCAGAGGCTGGCCTTCGGAAATACTTGTCAATATGGTAAAATCCAGTTTCTTGAAATATTCGGCAACATCGGTGTTGCCTATAAACAGAATATCTTCTGTCTTTAAATAATCAACAAGCTGATGGCATTCTTCGCCGTATTTCTTGTCGTCGGTATCGCCCAATATGTGCAGCCGCGCGTTGGTTACCGAATGTTTAAGTTCCGAGAACGCGTAGATCATCGTCTTGATGTCTTTGATCGGGGCAATACGAACCACCGCGCCTATATCGATCCAGCCGTCTTCCTGCTTGAGCGGAATATCCTGGAAACGCGAAAGCTTTATTCCGTTATTGATAACCGATGTTTTTTCCGGCGGGCAGCCCAGGTTAATCTGGGTTTCCCTTGCGTGTTCAAAAAGTGACGTTACAAAGGTAGAGTATCTGTACCCGCCAAAGGAAAGCATGTTAAAAAACTGAATCCAAAGATCCTTTAAATTGGGTACCGTCCATCTGGAACGCAGAATTTCCTCTTCCCTCTCCCTTGTATAGATACCGTGTTCGGTGATGATCAGCGGCTTTTTGTTTTTCATTGAACCAAGCGCGCCCATAATGCCGCAGTAACCGGTCGCGATTGAATGGTAACATTCTGCCTCGGGAACAGGCTGGGTAAGAATATGCAGCAGAGGCAGAATCATTGATCTGACGGTATAAAAAACTTCCGAGAACGGCGCGTAGAGATATTTGGTCATGCACAGTTCATTTAACAGATCCAGAAATGTCTCACTTCTCAAAAAAGCCGGCGGATTGACCTTGCGGCTGTTGAATACGTTAAAAATGGTTTCCCAGTCTATGTCTTCGCAGCGCACCAGGGAAGAAAGCGCCTCCAGTTCCCTGGAAGAAAAATGTTCGCCGCCGGTTTCCTTTTTTAATATAAACGCGTCATTTAAAAAAATTTCTTTTACGCCCGTTACATTCTCGGGCAGGGTATATTTAAAAACTCCCGCCATACTCCTGTCGGCCGCGACAGTCCAAAGTACAAATTCATAATCCGGGAATGAACGGATATAACTGTCCGTCCATGTAGATACGCCGCCGCGGACATAGGGGTAACAGCCTTCAAGAAGCAGACAAACTTTCATTGTTCGGCCGGCTCCAGGGTGATGGTAACCTCCGGCATTGTAGCCTTAAGCAGATACAATGTATCGCTCATTTTGGTCAGGCTGCCGCCGTCGGTCGCCAGCGGAGTTCCTTCGTTGATGCGGACCAACAGCCATGCTTCGTCATAGAAACCTGTTAATTCAAGGGCAATCTGATCGCTTGACAATGTTGTCTTTACCGACAGATTGTCCCAGCGTTCAGTCGCGGGGCCTGCCTGGTGTCCGGTCAGGTGCCGCAGCGGGAACTGGCCAAGCCATGCCAGATATTCATCAAATGATTTTGACAGCGAACGCCAGCCTCTGGCCGCGCCCCGTTCATCGTCCATGGTATCGTCCGGATGGATAAAATGTGAATTTACAAAATGCAGGTTTATTTCGCAAAGCATGGACCAGAGAGCGGTTATGTCATCCGGATCATCAAACGGAAAATAACCGGAAGTAATGCGCGGGAAGTTTATTAAGCCGTCTTCGCCCAGACCAAACTCATCTTCCAGATTGTACAGATCATCGACGAGAAGGCCGGAGATAACCCTAATGTCCTTAAAATCGTCCCTGATGACTGTACGGCCTTCGTGTGACAGAACATTTGAGGGAGGAACATAAATCCTCATTTTTGTGCCCGGGAACATCTCCTCATCGTAGCGGACCAATTCGTCCAGGGATGTTTTCATGTTCGCCAGGGACGGCCATTTGTTGTAATCCAGTTCATCTCCGTAGTCGAAGTTCGGCAGTACAAGCGATTGGTGGTTATAACCGTGCATGCCAATCTCGTTGCCGTGATTGAGGAAAAGTGTGCCGAAGTACTTCATGCGTTCCGATACGTACTGCGGTTCCGGAACAAAATCGCTGTTTACATTGTCATCGTAGGTTTCCACAAATAAACCCGTATACTTGAATCCGTATTTATCCGAAAATGCCAGCATGTCAGGAAACCAGATATGGACAAAAAAGTTTTCTGTCTGCATACCGTAATCACGCCTTATATACGGATTATATCCTTCCGGAACAGGCGACGGGAAATCGTCAATAAATATTACAGACGCGTTGATTACCGGATAGGCGACCGCGGGTTCGGTCATGCTGTAGGAAGCAGCGAAGAATCCCCTGGACCATTTTTCATAAATGGCGTCATTGTTGTTTACCACCACCCTGCCGTTGCCGAACTTATGCTCCCAAAGCATGGGGGTAGGACCTTCCGGGCCCGTTGAGCTCATGTGCAGGGTGCAGTCGCTGGTCAGTTTAAAATTAAGACCGTAGCGGTAATCATCAGGTTTGTTTTCTTCGCTCCAGACTAACTGGACGCCCTTGCCGCCTGTAAGAAAATCCGTCTCCAGTTTGGCTGTTACCTGCGGGATATAATCATATGTGCCGCGTTCCACTCCCAGCAGTCTGTTAAAGATGGTGGTAAGGGTTTCATCATCCGGAGTTATTGCGAACAGAAGGCCGCCGCCGCCGAATACCCAGTTTATGACGGAGTCCAGAGCCAGGAACATTGGTTCGGTTTCGCTTGCGCCGATGACCATTGTTTTATACGGAGTCAGATCCGGTATGTCAGTTTTGGCCATGTCCACAATATCATAACCGACGCTCATCTGATTTAGAATAAAAGTGATATTCGGGATTGTGCCTTCGCTCTCCGGATCATCGGAGTTGTATACAAACAGGCAGCGCAGATCCTTTACCTGTTCTGACCTTGGTATTATTAAATCCGCGGGCAGATAGGGGAGGGCTACCGGGTCTGTATTTGGATCCAACGGAATGCCGGCACGTTCGATGGCGACAAACGCGCCCAAAAGGATAAAAACTGCAAGGGGCAAAAGGATAATCCAGAGGGCATTTGCATATTTTTTCTTTTTGATAATTTTCTTTTCAGTATTTGCCATATATCAGTTCTCCTGTCAATATTTTAATAATTTCAATATATTAATAACCGCACAAAAATTCAGATTCTTCCCTGCCGGCCTTTGACCAGATTACCGGAACAGTTACCATCTGCGCCGCTATATCGGTCTTTTCCTGCGAGTTCCCGGATATCATGCATACATGCAGGCTTTTAAGCCACGAAGACTCATCCAGCGGCCATTTGGCGCGCATCATCGCCGCAACCTCGCCTGCGCGTACATAATTGCCCAGGCTTATTTCGTTATCAACCAGCAGGTGATGCGCGCTCCTGGAATTGGGAAATATTACAAGTTTATGCTCCAGAATCTGGCTGAGCTGCTGCCTCAGCTGCAGCATCCTGTTTTCCAAAAGCAGGCCTGTGTTTATATAGGACTGCAATGCCGTTATAAAGCGGTTTACCACGTCAATGTTGTCCGGGTTTTGATTGTATTCCGCTTCCGTACGCTGCATGTTGATGTCCAAATCACGCTGTATTTCCATAATGGTTGTAGTAGCATAATGCGTAATTTCCACATCCGAGCTGACCTTTGCGGTTTTGAGCATTTCAAGATACGCAAATGGATCCCGGCGCAGGATATGCATCATAACCTCGCGCCTGGCCTTGTCATTGCTAAGAAGCAAAACTTCGTCAAAGGGCACTACCGTGTCCAGTTCCGGTCTGCCCGCGCTTACGGACATAATGTCTTTTTCCACAACCTTGTACAGCTTGCTGACCGGAGTTTCCAGTTCGCTCGCAGTCTTTTTGCACGCGACCCAGGCGCACAAAAGACCAACAACGGGTATACAAAGAATAATCGGCAGCATTACAAAGCTGTCTTCCCTTAGGGCCGGCCCCAAAAAGAACCAGAGTCCGCAGGCCGCTAAATGCAGCGCCGCAAATACAATCAGGATAACAACCGAAACCATGGCCGCGTTACCCTGCTTTCTTCATATAATCATTCATATCTGCGACAGTTACCTGTGTCGCGTTGATATTTTTGGATTTAAAACGCTTCAGAAGGGTTTTTATGTCATCACTGGAAACATTCTTTAATATGATTCCAAAGAGATTTTTATTTATGGTTCCCATTATGTCGGATTCCCTTATGCAGGTTTCCAGCAGGCCGCCCTGTTCGATCATGTCCCCGCTCCTTGTTACGGTAACAAGGCCGAACTGCGCGTTTTCTTTTTCTGTTAATAATAAATTGGCCCTGTACGCTTCCCAGAAAGGCTTGTCCTGCATAATGCGCGTATCAGCATAGAATGAAGTGCTCTCGCGCAGTTTATTAAACTTAACGGCCCTTACCAGGGATTCCTGTACCAGACCGGTGAGTATTCTGAACAGGTTGCTGTAATGCAGCGTCATCTGCTCTACTCCGGCGCGCCAGATCAAAACCAGGGCGATAAGCTGTTCATCGTTGTAAACACCGGCGCAGTAGGAGGGCATGCCCGATATCAAATCCCTGTTGAACCAGATGTCGTGATGTTCCACCTTGTCCATAATCTGGCTGTAGTCGTGCAGCCGCATGGAACGCGCCGCTTCGCTGTAAAGCGATTTGGAACAAACGGTCATGCGCGCGTAATCTCCCCTGGTGGACATTGAATAAATGGCTATTGTGGTATTTTCCATAACATCTTCCAGAACCTCAATGGCCGAGGAAAATACGTATTCGGACATTTCTGAATTTAATTTTTTGACTATGCTGTAAATCCGGCCAAAATTGTCCTTGTAACCTAAAATCTGATCGCGGTAGCTGTCTTTTATACGCACCGCTTCGTCGTAAAGTTCAACCAGGTATACATTGGTTTGTTCGGCCAGGTCCAGTCTGTCTTTTATTGAATTTAAAGTATCGACCTGCCTGTCCGCCCTGCTTCCCAAAGCAACGCCGATAATAATGTACAGCGCAAAAGGAATCCAGTTTTCCGGATTATAAACAATCAGCCGCCAGTCCGTGCCGCCCATGGTAAAGAACAGCGCGACTCCTCCGATAACGCCCGCTGCGATTCCCGAAATTGTACCGTGTAAAGTACTTAGAATAACAACGAAAATAAGGCGGAGATCCAGCCAGTAAGCAAACGAAAACCCGCGCAGCGCGTACGTTAAAAGCTGCAGAATCGCGGTTGCGGCAGCGAACTCGACTACAATAAAACCTTTTGATCCCTGGAAGAAAGCCTTTATCGAATTGTATATTTTTTCAAGCTGCAGGTGTTTTTTTATAGGTTTTACAGTTACCGATTTGACCATTTCGTCAAAATCGTCGGTAAGGTTGTGCAGCGCTGTCCAGCCGTATTCGCTTTTTGCGATATTTGTACGCATGGGCGGCGATATATCCGAAGTATCCCCGGTAAATTTGATTGAAAGATCGGGGAAATGCCTGTTTACAAGATTCGCGACATCCTGCATTGTAATCGGTATTCCCGTTCCCGCGTTTACATAGATGGATTTGGCCGAAATACCTTCGTCAATAATCTGCCAGACAAGACCGGCGGCTTCTGTAACGTTTAAAAAATCACAGTTTGTGTCCGGATTGCCGGGAAGTTCAAATTTTTTACGGTTTTCCAGAACACCCCTGAACAATTCCGAAAGAAGGCCGCTGCCTTCCGAGGCGTCCTTTACCTGATATACGAAAGGCAGCCGTACTATGGTAATTGCTTTTTTTGTACTTTGGCTGTACTGCAGGCACATTTCTTCCGCGGCCTTAATCTGGAGACCCTGTACTCCCTTGGGTGTTGCCGGAGTTTTTTCGCCTATACCTGCACTGTCCGCAAGACCGGAAAAAACTTCCCCGGAAGATACCAGAATTACCTGGTCAACCCCGGAATTTTTGCAATGTTCCAGCATTGCCTGCAGCGATGTTACACCGCCTTCGGTCTTGTCTTCCTGTTCTCCCCGGGCCATAAAAAAAACTGCTGAATCAAAACTGCCTACCCTTGTAACGCTTTCGAATAATGCGTCACCCGGCCCGATGTTAAAAGGCCGGACGTTGTTGGGGAGATCGCCGGCCGGGATGGTCTTTGCCGCCATAATTATTCTGTGGCTGCTGCCCGCGGCGGCAATTATATTCATTGCTATGGAATCAAGTTTTCCGGTAATCAGTATATTCATGCTACATCCCAGGACATAAAATTATTGATAAAATGTGAATTCCGGTTCAGCGTCTTTTACCAATCGTAAGTGCCGTTGGGATCCAGTTCTATTGCCTTGTCCAAATCCTTGATTGCCTGTTCATAATTGCCCATTGCCAGGTATATGTTGCTTCTGCTGTTGTATGAAGCCGGATTGCTCGGGTTAATGGAGATAGCCTTGTTGATATCCGCAAGCGCTTTATCATACTGATTAAGCGTAGTATAGGCTTCGCCCCTGGCAATCCAGCTGGATTCCTGGGTTTGATCCAAATCTATGGCTTTGGTTAAGTCATTTATCGCGTTGGTAACATCACCCTTTTCCAGATAGGCCTCACCGCGCGATATAAGCGCAGAATCCAGATTGGGATCCAGGGTCAGCGCCTTGGTAAAGTCGGCAATACTTTTGTCAATGTCGCCTTTTTCAAAATAAATGGAACCTCTTTCGCTCCAGTACGTAGCTTCACTTGGATTGAGGGAAATTGCTTTGTTGTAATCATCAAGGGCTTTATCATAATTGCCTTGAGCACTATAAGCGGTTCCCCTGCTGTAGTAGGCTTCTTCCATCTGGGAATCCAGGGCGAGCGCCCTGTTAAAATCTTCGATGGAACGGGTCGGGTCATCTTTGTCCATATACGCGTTTCCCCTATCGAGCCAGTAATACGGATCATAGGGATTTAAATTTATTGCCCTTGAAAAATCCGCAATGGCCAGATCCGTATCGCCTTTTTGTGAATAAATAAGCCCGCGCATATAGTAATATTCTGCTGTCTGGGCAGCAGCCGGAAGTATACAAAAAGCTGCAAAAATTAATACCATTAAAACTTTAAATGTCTTTTTCATATAAAAATATATATCACACATTGGTCTTTATATCAATGATTTTGATAGTGTATTTGCGGATTGGAGATATTGGATATTTAAAAGTACTTGTGTAACCTCTGTTTGGTATTTATACTTTTTATACGTTATGATCAGCAAAATGACCAAACGAATAACTAAACGTCCGACTGGACGTGCAATTAAACATACGATTGGACGAACAGGCTTTTGCGCTGTTACCGCGCTGTTTTTCTTCCTGGTAATATCATTTACTGTTGACCTGCCCGCCGGCGCCGCAAAACCGCGCGGACAGTGGGGCGTGCTGGCCGCCGGTATTCCCAACAATATCGGCAATACTTTTACCGGCGATCCGGCGTCGGCGCGCACCATTACATGGGAATCCAGCATCGGGACAGGCGAAGTAATAATCGGCAATGATCATTATCCGTCAACGGTCTCTTCAGTTGGGAGCTGGTATTTCCACCGGGTAGATGTTTCCGGTCTGCAGGCGGGCCAGACTTACAGTTATGTTGCCGGTTCGCCGGGTTTTTACAGCCCCGTATATAATTTTAAAACAGAAGATTTTACGGCCGGAGACTTTACCATTATACACGTTACCGATCCCCAGATTGGAAGCGGCAGCAACGCCGCCGACGCTGCAGTCTGGAAACGCGTCATTGAGTCTGCCGTTAATTTATGCCCGCAGGCGGCTTTCGCGGTCAATACCGGAGATATCGTAGAGAACGCAAGGGAAGCCAATATTCCTTTTTATTTTGATTACAGCCAGGACACAATCGCGCAGCTTCCTTTTATATATACCATGGGCAATAATGATTCGGCGCTCTGGTATAACCGTTATTTTTATACTCCGGCAAACGGCAGCGGCGGTTTTTTATATTCTTTTGATTACGGGAATACGCATTTTGTCAGTATTGATTCCAATATAAAATTGACGGCCGCCCAGCTTGGCTGGCTGGAAAACGACCTTGGCACAACCGCCCAAAAATGGAAAGTGGCCATGACTCACGAAGGCGACTACGGCCGCAGCGGCAGGAATACAGCGCTGACAAAACTTTTTGACAAATACAATGTCGATTTGGTGCTAATGGGGCACAATCATTTTTACGCACGGAGCAGGCCCATAAACGCCGCCGGTATGGATAAGGCTGGCGGGACTGTGTGGTCCATACCTAATACGGCAGGCACCAAATTCAACGCCAAAGCCGGTAAAAGTTATTTGGCCAGGGACGAACAGCCCAATCTGCCGATGTTCAGTACGGTTAAATTCAGCAGTGCTAACATTGAGTTAAATTCATACACAGTTGATAAAAACGGCGCAGCGGTTCTGTTTGATACATATTCATTCAGGTAAGGCGCAGATCCCCTTTTAACAATTAAAGGTTTGTGATAATTTATTTTATATGGCTGGTTCCGGGCAACTGGCGCTTGTTAAGCGTTACGAAAAAAAATACCGAATTCGACCGGAGCTTGTACCGGAAATCAGGAAATACATAACCCCTTTTGTAATCCCGGATAAATTCGGTATAGGTGATCCTCCCGAGTATATGATTACTACCCTACAGCTTGATACTCCCTCGTATGCCTTCCATTACGCAAAGGAACTGGAATATGACGAAAGATTTAAGCTCCGCGTCCGGACCTATAACGAACCCGGCACGTCTCCGGTTTTTGCCGAGGTAAAGTCCAAAATCCAGGATATTATTGTAAAATCCCGTGTAATGGTTCCTTTTGACAAATGGGGCCCGGATTTGATCTTTTCCACAGATCTGCCCTACATTTTTAAAAGTACGCAGCAGGAAACAGATTTTTTAAAATTCCGCCGTCTTGTTTGGGAAACCGATGCTTCACCGGCCAATATACTAAGGTATACACGGGAGTCCTATGTAGGACCAGGCGAACTGTACCTGCGCGTGACATTCGACAGGAAACTGGAATATTGTCCGCGCCCGACCTGGACCAACTTTGGCAGGGGAGAGACGTGGTATTCTATGGATTCCGGAGAGGCACAGGATGAAGAAACTTCCTGCGTTGTTCTGGAAATAAAGACACTGGAAGAAGTGCCGGCCTGGATTATCGATATGGTAGAAAAGTTCAATCTGCAGAACAGGGGCAACTGCAAATATTCAACCGGAATGTGGAAGGACTCATTGTTCAGCAGAAAAGTAACCCCGCGCAATTCAATTATGGAATCTTTGGTATGGAGCGTCTGATATATGCAAAATGATTATATTAACATGATGTTTGGGGCAAACAGCCCGCTTTCATTTCTGTCCATTTTCGGAACCCTGCTGATGACTTTTGTGCTTACATTTATCTATGTATTTGTCTACCAGCGGACCTTCAGCGGGTTTTCCTATTCGCGGACTTTTTTACAGTCCCTGATTCTGGGAAGCATAGTATGCGCCGGCCTGGTAATGGCTGTCGGCGACAGTCTTGCCCGCGGTCTTGGGGTAATGGGAACGTTAACCATTATCAGGTTCAGGACTCTGGTGCGCGATCCCAGGGACGCGATGTTTCTCTTTGCCTGTCTGGGCACCGGTATAGCGTGCGGCGCCGGCATGATAACTATCGCTATCGCGATGGCCATTATCTTTAACGGCATTGCCCTTTTGTTATACGCGGCGCCTTTTGTGTCCCGCCGCAATTACGAAGGAATGCTGCGGTTTACTACGGCCAAGGACGCTGTTGTAAAAGACGCGGTTGACCGTCTGCTGATGATGATGTGCGAATCCTACACGCTGGTTTCAATGCGCAACGCGGTTCAGGGTGAACTGCTTGAATATTCATACCAGATCAAGCTGCGGGACGCCAGTTATCAAAAAGACCTAATCAAGCAGATGTCAGAAATCGAAGGGATCTCGGAGCCGCTGCTGGTTATGCAGCGTTCGACCGTTGAAATTTAGGGAGATTAATAATTGTGAAAGGTAAACCTAAACAGCATGTACCGTTCCGCATCCGCATAATGTTTCTGCTGCGCAACTGGATATGGCTGTTCTGGATCGTACTTCTGCCGGTTATATGGATCATGCTGCCTCTGGAACGCCTTTCAAATCCTATCGCAGGTTATGTATCAACCGAGACAGAGAATGTAGGCGCCATGCAAACGGTGCGCATACGTTCCATTTATGTCACTGTAGGGCAGCATGTTGAGCCGGGCGATGTCCTTGTCGAAACAGAAAGCTTCGCCGAACAGCAGGAAAAACTTAATGCCCTTGATTACACCATTAGGAAACTAAGCGTCCAGCAGAACGCGCAGGACCAGGATCAAAATATTTTTTCGCTGGAAATGCGCACGCGTCAGCTTATGGAAGATACCCGTGTAGAGCTTGCCCAGGTACAGATGAATCAGACCCGCGATACTGCCACGCTCGAAGGGCTTAAACAGGAGCTGGCTCACCTTGAACCGATGGTAGCGCAGGGCCTTATTTCAGATATTGAACTGACCAGGATTCGGCCCCAGATTACCGCGCTCACCGATACGCTGACCAGTTATCCTGCCCTTATCAGTACCCTTAACACACGGCTGGCCTCTGCCAGGGATGAACTTGCGCAGATAGCGCAATTCAGGGATTCCCAAAAGACAACGCTCACCGACGCGCAGCAGGATTTGCTGGGTTCGATAAGCGATACGATCGATAACCTTGAACAGGGAAAGGTAGCCTATCTCTTTGCCAATTCCGAAGGAATAATCTCGCACATTCCGTACAATGTCGGCGATATTGTTCCGTCCGGCACCCCGATAGTACGTTCCACTTCCATGTCCACGGTAAAAATTATGGGTTTGCTGCGGCCTTACCAGGTTGACCTTGTCCACGAAGGGATGGTCCTGTCGGTTGTAAGGCCCTACCGCACAACCTACAGACGGTATTACGCCGAGGTCACAACCATAGAACCGGAGATAATGACCCTGGATGACCCTTTTATTACGTTTTCCCGCAGTTTATTTCCATCCCGGGGACGCCGCATTATTCTTACGCTACAGGATGACGAACACGATTTTATTCCCGGCGAAAGCGTTACCATAATGCTGCCGCCTCCGACTTTCCAGCAAAAAATCGGGCAGTTAATCAGCCAGATACAGTGGAACATCAGCGAGAAAAAAACGTTATGGGAGTAAAAGCGCGAATGAGGCCGGCCGGTTTTTTAAGCTTACTGTCAGTCATAACTGCGGTATTGATATTTAACTCAGCCTGCTCCACATATCCGGCTCCGCAAAATTTTACATCTTCTGCCTTGTCATCTTCACTGCCGTCGGCCTTGCCGGCGCGCAAAACCGCTCCCGCGCCATCCGGCGGGTACACATGGCAGCAGCTTGCGGATATGGCTGTCGCGGCAAGTTCCGATTATACCGCCATGTTAAGCGATGCCCGCGCGGAATACTACCGTCAAAAATCCAAAAACGATCCCAATGATTTACAGCTTTCTTTTGAATCCTCGTATTTTTCAAGCAATTTTGATAACAATCCTTTTAACGCGGGAATCCAGGTGCCTTTTCCCAATCCCTTTATCGGCAGCAATGTAAACAAGGCAGGCATCGCCGCGCAGCGCGAACTGGAAGCGAACGCGGAAACATTTAAGAATCAAATTACATCAACTGTTTATAAATACGTACAGCAGATCCTCATTGGCGAAAAAACGCTTTCGGTGCTGCGCTTAAGGGATCAGGTAAATTCGGATCGCGCTGATAATCTGCAAAAACGGTACGATTCGCGTGTTGCCACCCAGGCCGATATGCTGCAGTTTGATATTCAGCGTCTGCGCCTGCGTTCCGATATTTTGCAGGCCCAGTCTTCTGTTCAAACCGCGCGCAGGGACCTGGCGTTACTGGTACAGATTCCCGATGAACAGCTTGTATTAAATACAGTTTCCGTTGATTGGGACGCGGTGCAGGCGGCCCTGGCAAACGATCAGTTTATCGAAACCGCAGTTACCAACTCCGCCGAACTCGCTGCTTCCTGGGCCGCTTACGAAAAAGCCTGCGCTTTGCTGGATACAGCAAAGGCAAAACAGATCCCCTGGTTTAGGCACTTTAGCCTGACTTACAGTCCGGCCTTTTCCAGGAGTGTTGATACCTCTGTAAGTCCTCCGTTATATATCCATAAACGATCAGATAATTTTACAATGGGATTAAACGTAAATCTGCCCGTGTTCGCATGGTTCAGCGCCGAAAAGCAAGCTGCCATAATCGGAGTTGAGACAGCCTCGCAGGGGATAACGGGTACGGATCAAAGAATCCGCGGCAGTATAACCGATATAGTCACCAATTTGCAGGGGTTTCTGCAAATACTATCTGATTACCGGGCCGTATATGATACTGTTCCCGAACCATCACGGGATAATATTATTGATCTGGATTCATATTATAAATTAACTGATGACAGGCTCTCTGCTTCCCAATACGCTCTTGGACTGGAGCTGCAATGCGCGAATCTCTACGGTAATTTATTAAAGCTGACCGGAAATTTTTAAAGAAGGCCAAGCATGAAAATACGGAATTTTTTATTGGCTGCAGTCGGTCTGCTGATGCTGGCTTCCTGCCAGACCCAGAACACCGAAACGCTCATGGACATTCTGCAGGGCAAACCCAAGAAAGAATCGCAATGGGGAAAACTGGATGATAATTTCCCCAATAACGTGGGCAATACTTTTAATAATGATCCCAAAACCACCCGTATTATAAGCTGGCAGTCAAAATCAGAAACCGGCGAAGTAATAATGGGCAATGATACCAAAGTGTCAGCCAGTATAAAAAACGGCGATTGGTATTTCCACCATGTTAATCTGGACAACCTTGTGCCCGGAAAAACCTACAGTTATATAGTTGGATCCGGCGGCAAGTACAGTCCCATTTATACTTTTAAAACAGAAAATGATAATCTGCCTAATGGATTCTCGATAATACATGTTACAGATCCGCAGATAGGAACCTCCAATAATCCCGATACAGGAAAATCTGACGAGGTTACCGACGCCGGAGCCTGGAAACGGGTTATCGAAGCAGCTCTGACAACATGCCCTGACGCTGCTTTTATCGTTAATACCGGCGATGTTGTAAATACCGGCAGCAGTGCAACCGTTCCCAGGGAAGACCGCATTCCGTATTATTTTGATTATGCCCAGAAATCAATTGCCAATAACGCTTTTATATATGCGCTTGGGAATAACGATACGCTTGACTGGTTTGGCAAATATTTTTACGCAAATGATAACCAAAATGTTGATACCAGCGGAGTGCTTTACTCTTTTAATTACGGCAGTGCGCATTTTATTAGTATAAACGAAGTTTTCTCCTCTTCGAATGATGATGACGATTCCGAGAAAGGTCTTTCTTACGGATCCGGCAGCCAGATGGCCTGGCTGGAAGATGACCTAAAAGCCGCCTCCGAAGACCAGTCCATAAAATCGATTGTTGTTATGACGCACCAGCCTGACTTTGGCAAGAAAACCCCTGAGAACGCGGATACCGATCTGGCCAAACTTTTTGAAAAATACAATGTCAATTTGGTTTTGGCAGGACATTATCATTTTTATATGCGCAGCAAATCCATTCTGGCAACGGGCGATGAAGTTACCGACGGTACAGGTACGGTCTGGTTTATACCCAATGCATCAGGTTCCAAGCTGAATGATGTACCCGCTGCGGTCCGCGATTATTGGGAGAGGGCGGAGCAGCCGGGTTTGCCCATGTTTACCCAACTGGATTTTACTCAAACAGGCATTCGCCTTAGGGCATATACTGTAGACAGCGGCAATGCGGATCTTTTTGAAGATGTGCAGCTGTAACGTTTTTTCCTGTAAAAAAATAATTAAAAAGTTAGTTTTTTTTATGGTTTGCGGTATATTTATCCATAGGGGAAATACAGTATTTAAGCTGAATCAGGAATATAGATGAAAAAATTTAGTTTCGCTATTGTTTGTATTTTAATTTTTATATTTTTTTCCTGTTCCATTCCGGGCGCCCTGGATATTCCGGAAAATATCGATTATATAAAAAGTCTGGCAGGCGATCCCAAAGATTCCGGATCATGGGGAACCATCATTGACAGCATACCGTATAATATAGGCAACACCTTTTGGATAAATCCGCAAACAAATACGACCGATCCGCAGACTACCCGCACTATAAGCTGGCAGTCTACTCTGGATACAGGAGAAGTTATAATCGGGGAGACCCATTACCAGGCTGTTACTGTACAGGACGGCAGTCAATTTTTCCACCGGGTAGATTTAACCGGCCTGGCAGCGGGAAAAACCTACAGTTATATTGTTGGTACCGAAGGCGCTTACAGTCCTGTATACAGTTTTACAACAGGGAGCTCCGGGGATAATTTTTCCATATTGCACATTACAGATCCCCAGATTGGTACAGGTACTTTAAAGGGCGATTCCCAGGTCTGGAGGTTTCTAATAGAAGCTGCTGTAAAAAAATTCCCGGATGCGGCTTTTATTGTCAATACCGGTGATATTGTTAACAATGCCGCAGAAACCGCAATTCCATATTATTTTGATTACGCACAGAAAGTACTGGCAAATTACGCTTTTGTATATTCAATGGGCAACAACGATAACGTGGATTGGTATAATAAATATTTTACAGTTCCCCAAAATAATTATGATGCGGGAGATGATACTAAGAGCGCTCTGTATTCATTTGATTACGGTAACGTGCATTTTATAAACATAGATTCATATACAGATCTTAAAGATTTACAGATAGACTGGCTTAGAAATGATTTGAAAAATACGGATAAAGTCTGGAAAGTAGCCATGATGCATGAAGGCTGCTATGGTAATAAAAATGATATAACCTCTTTGTTGGATACTTATAATGTGGATTTGGTATTGGCGGGTCATGAACATTTTTATATGCGTTCCAGACCTATGGATATGGCTGGTTATTATAAATTAAATGGTACAGTATGGACTATTCCGAATGTTGCCGGTACCAAATATAATAATCTGCCTTCTCCAAAACCGGCTTACTATGTTATTAACAAGCAGCCCAAGCTTCCCATGTTTACCGAAATAAATTTTTCCGGAACCACCCTTACACTTAGTGCGTATACATTTGATATGATGACCGGTGTAATAGCATCATTCGATACATATCAGGTATCCAAAAACTAGGAAAGCTTGAAAGAAACAGGTAATTATGGTATTTTTTAATTATATAGAAAATTCCAAAAACAACGGAGGATATAAATTATGACTCAAAAAAAGCAAAAATTCTTTTCGTTAAAAGCAGGCCTTGCTATATTGGCGGGACTTCTTTTATTGTTCGGGGCCTGTGATAATCCTGGAGGTCCCGGCACTGATAAACCGGATCCCCCGGGGGAAAAAGCAAATTTGTTAATCTGGCAGGTAGGCGCAGGCAGGAACGGAGCCATTTCCCACAGCTTTGTAGAAATCTATAACCCCACCAATAAAGATATAGGGTTAAAAGGCTATACAGTTTGGTACAGCGGAAACGGAACTCCGGCGGACTGGAAGTGGGATAAAGTCGATCTAAAAGGTATAATACCCGCTTATAGTTCATTTTTAATTCTTGGACAGCCGGGAGCAGCCGGTGATATGGGCGAGCCCAATGTACCGGGAGTTCCGGGCAGCGCCGCCAGATTGGTTTTGGCCACTTATCCCGGTTATAATCCGTCTAAACCATTGGATATGCCTTTCTTGCAAAAAAATTATCAGCCGTCATACGATACAATCGGGGGCAAGAGTTTTGCCGCAGATATGTACCGCCCCGAAATGAGAATCAGCAACAACCAATTTAAGGTGGTTTTGACTTTCGGCGTGAGCCAGATGAATTACGCGAATCCCTTCGATATGACCGGAGACGGAACAACCAAAAATGCGATTCCCGGCTATATAGATATGGTGGGAGCCATAAATCCTGATCCGACGGCAAACCCGCCTATTTATATTGACGGATTTGAAGGCAAGGCGAATTCCGGATATTCCCAACAAAAATCTGTCTGCAGGGTCTTTGTAGAAGATACCGATAACAACAGTGATGATTTTAAAAATATGGACTACAGGCAGACAGGACTCAGCGACAACCAGGTTTTGTCTTACAGGCCAAAGGGAACTCAATACGGAGCCTGGACACCTCCCAGCCATTCTTCAGGATCAGAAAAACTTATGATCCTGCAGATGGGCAGAATTGGTAACAGAAATGGCCTTGATGCTACTCCGACTGCTGCTCCTACAGGCGGCGGTTTCCCTGTTACATTGATAGAACTTTATAATAATACCAACAGTCCAATTAATCTTTCAGGTTATTATTTGCATATAGGCAGCAATGTCGCCTGGACCAATGTATTCCCCTTATCTGGGACCATTCCTTCCAAATGTTCTTTCCTGATTACAAGCAGTAATTTTGCGGAAGTGAACGCGACTCCCAGAGCCTCGCTTCCTGCTCCTGACATATCATTTGATTTTACAACAGTCCCCAATCAGATTAAAGTAGCGATTTTAAAGTACCCCACTTTACTTACTGTAAATAATCCATTTGCAGACGCAAGCTTGACCGATGTTTATGTGGACATGATCGGCGCCGGGACCGGGGTAACAGGGTACGAGACTGCCAGTGCTTCCATTTCCGCTCCCCAGCCGCCGCGGCGTATTTCCCTTACCGATACTGACAATAACAGCGTTGACTTTAAACAAGCTGATTACCGGGGAAGAATTCCCACAGTAAGCGGTATGGGTGACGCACAGTTGTATAAATATTGGCCGCGAAATAAAGCTGCCGGCCCGTGGAATCCCATTACCGGTGAAAATTATTAGTATTATTTTGTATATTGAATAATGATTTAAACACTCCGGCATACCGCTCGTTTCTGCGGTGCGGCCGGAGTTGTATTACCGGTTCAAATTTCTGGAGGAGGTACTATGTTTAAAAAACTAATTTTTACAACCTGTTCTTTCTTAATTCTTATGGTTTTTTCGTCATGTCCGAATCCGGCAGATCTAAGGAACATCCATGAGGCAGGACCTTTCTCTATGTCCGTGGCGGCAGGATCGTATCCGGCGCCTTTTAACCTTACCATAACAGCGCCGGAAGGCAGTGTTATATATTATTCGTTAAATGACGGAAGTATTCCGTCTCCGGAAAAAGTCGATAATAAAACCATATTTTTATACAAGGGCCCCATCCGCATTACCAACCGTACGGATCCCGCAGGCAAAAAAAATATTTTATCATCGGAAGAAAATCTGATGAAGATGTACCGTTTAAAAGACGACGGCGATCCGGGATCTGAATATGTACCTACCAACTATATTCCCAATGATGATCAGGTTCCCAAGGCAACTGTAGTCCGCGCTATGTATGTTGATTCAAACGGAGAACGAAGCAGTGTAATCACCAGGACATTTTTCGTAGACGCTCCCGGCTGGTACAGTTTAAATAAATTCGGAAATACCCGCATTATATCCCTGGTTACCGATCCATCCAACCTGCTTGATGATGAGAAAGGAATTTTTGTCAGGGGAGTGGGTAATACTTTTATGACAGCGGATCCCGGTAAAGATCTTCCGCCGGGTCTGGTATCCTATAATTTCAGGCAAAGCGGGCTTGATTGGGAACGTGATGTAAATTTTGAAATATTTGACGGCTCAGGTACGAGCCGGACCCTTAAAATCGCAACAGAAGCAGGTATGCGTGTCAAGGGAGGTTATTCACGGGAGTTTCCGCAAAGAGGGTTAAATATTTATTTAAGGGGAGGCAAGTACGGTATTGCTCCAAACGGTTTGAGTTCAATAAAAAATATGAACTTGATCACAGATTCAAAGAAAGCGAACGGGATGCCGATGACCGAATACAAACAATTTACTTTGCGGAATGGCGGAAACGATACTGAATTTACCAAGATTTTTGATCTTGTAGCGGAGGAGATAGTAAGGGATCGCAATTTTGATACCCAGACCGGCGTACCTTGTGTTGTTTTTATTAACGGTGAATATTGGGGCCCAATGATTCTTGTTGATAAATACAGTGATAATCAGGTTGGGTATAAATTCGGAGTTAATAATAGTAACGTTATAATAATTAAAACAAGTTTGCTATCCTCAGGCCTGCCCGAAGATTTTCCTTTTTATGAGTATGACTATATGGGCTACAGTGATCTTGATATGACAGATCCCGACGTCTTTGATAGCTTTTGTAATATTGTCGATATTGATAACTATATAGATTATTGGGCTTCGCAAATTTTCCTTTTTAACCAGGATTGGCCGGCCAATAATAATCAGATTTGGAGAACCCGTACAAAAGAAAACGATTTTTACGGCGACACAAGGTGGCGTTACCAGATGTATGACTGTGATGATACTTTAGGATTCGAAGTATTTATGAGCGCATACAACCCGACTCATCTTATAGATATTACTACCCTTGATTCCATAAAAAGGCTGCTTAATTTTAACGGCGGTGTGTATGCAGACGGCGCCGGCGGATCGGAGAACCGGCTCTTCCAGGCCTTGCTTTGCAACCAGGAATTCTGCAGGCGTTTTGTCAATGTAATGATGGATCTTTATAATGTTAATTTTAACAAGACCAACAGCAGGGCAGTATTAAGTAAATATATCAATTTGATGCACCCCTTAATGGGAGACGGCATAACAGCCGGCGTAGATAATTACAGCGAACAGCCCAGTTATTATCAAAGATGGGGTTTACCCGATCCCTATTCACCCTGGACAGGAGTTTTTGAATATTATGTCAATGTAATCAGTCAATTTCTGGATAAAATGCCGGATTATATGGTAGAAACATATTTACCGTATTATTTTGGTGGGTATAATAAACCTCTCAGCGCTTTTCAGGGCGGCGGCCCTTACACTCTTAATGATACCGCTTCCGCAGCTTCTCCCAATTACGGTATGCAAATTCCAAATTGGACAAATGTTTCCAAAGATGATTTGCACTATGTTACGATAGCGGCAGGTTCAAGAGACATCAAAATCAATACGATTACCGCTTCCTCCGGCTGGACCGGAAGATATTACGGCAAAAATGCAATTACATTAACAGCAATCGCTCCGGTTGCCGGAGCTACATGGAAAATTACAGGCGGAACCGGTTCCATAATCGGGAGTGTATCAGGTTCACAGGTAAATGTTACTTTCAGCACCGATATTACGGTATCGTATAATTAATGCAAATTGAAAAATATTTGCAGTTATATGGAGATAAAATATGCAGTTAACACTGGAAGTCTCTGATACTGCCAATGTGTCCCAAACAGATGCTCAAATACTTTTTGTGATGAAACTTTTTGAAACAGATAAATTATCTCTGGGAAAAGCTGCTGAAGTTGCAGGTCTTTCGTACAGAGCTTTTTATGAATTATTGGTAAGGTATGGAATCCCTGTAGTAAGTATGACCGAAGATGATGTAAAACTGGAAATTAAAAATACCCTAAACTCCCGATAGGGTAATTATTTCGGATACTGCTTGCTTAAATTGAAAATACCTTGCTAATAATGGATGATAAACGCGCAAGGCAGGTTGCTCTTGGTTTTGAGCAAGAAATAACCGGAACATTAGGTCTGCTTATTCAAGCTTTTAGAAAAGGTATAATAAGTGATATAGATTCAATTGTCGCATACTTGCAGGAAATTGGTTTCCGATTACCGCCCAATACTGAATCATTAATTAAAGCAATAATAAATGACAAAAAACGTAGTTGAATAATTTATTCCAGTCCTTCCGCCAATTTTTCCATAAAGAATGTTTCAAATAAGGATATTATATCTTCCTTATAATGGGGTTATCTGAACTCTTCAGATAACCCCATTGCCGTAAACTTATTTGAACGTCAGCTGGTAATAATAATAATTAGGACTTGTTGAAATCGTAATTACCTCATAGGTAGCCTGGATACCGGCTCTGGTATAGGTTGTTATACCCTGCTGTGTTGATGCTATTGTCCAGGAACTGTCAAAATATTGGGTTGTTAAATCATTGCCGGAATTTGCAGATCCATAAAACCGTATGGTCAAGGTTTTGGTTCCGGTGCTGTTATAAACATAGGTTATATATGGATAACTAGTCGGAATGCTTGACCACGCGCTGTTTGTTAACCCAAAATTACTCAATATTGTACTGCTGGGCCAGCCGGTCTGACATTCGGTAGCAGGCCTCGGTGTAAATGTTAATTGATAGTAGAAGTATGACGGATCTGCTGTATCAAATATTTCAAAAATAGCTCTAATACCGCCTCTGGTATAAACGAACTTGGTGGATGTAGATTCCGATGTCAGTTCCCATGTGTCATCAAAGTAGTAGCCTGTAACATCAGTCTGGGCAGAACCGGATCCATAAAACCTTATATTTAGGGATGTACCGGGATTATAAGTATAGACTGTATAGGGTTCACTTGTTGGCTCACTTGCCCATGCGGAATTTGTCAAGCCAAACGCGGTCATTGTTGCCGAATCCGGCCAGCCTGGTTTGCAGTCAGTTCTTGGTGTAAAGATAAACTGGAAGTTTCCGTTCAGTGAATCAGTTTCATCAAATACTGCTTTGATACTACCTCTTGTAAAGGTTTGAGTATTGGTTCCTGTAACTTCCCATGCTCCGTAAAAATAGTCGGCGGGAATGGTTGCCTGGGTATTGGCCGAGGCTGTAAACCGTATGGTCAGGGATTTGGGTTGTTTAACATTGTTATTATAGGGATCAGGGGTATTACCATCCCAGTAAATATAGGAAATGTTGCTGAAATTTGAAGGTACTGTTGTCCAGCAGCTGTTGGTCAATCCAAAATCTCCCCTTATTGTAGCGTCCGGCCAGCCGTCCTTTATGCAGGAATTGGAAATTCTAATCGTGTAGAACGGTCTATAAGTAAAGTCGATGTTAACACTGTTGGATAATCCGCTGGATGCTTTTGTGTAATTGAGGATGTCCGCTGTCGAACTGTCATTCAATACCCAGCCGTTGGTGCTAAAGTAATTTGTAATTGCCGTTTCAATTGCAGTATCTGTTGATCCGAAGGTTCTGTAGAATCTTAATGTCAGATATTGTCCATATTTATCGGTTGGTTCGACAACATAGGACGGATACAGCACATTCGTAAACTGGCTCATATTGCCAAGGCCGTATGTAGTTAGATTGCTTGTAGGCCAGCCTTGAGTACCCGGAATTGTGAATGTAACATCCAAATCATAATAACTGCGGGAACTGGGCTGGTAACGGGTAATTACCGCATTGGCGTAACCTCTTCTTAAATCCAGGGAGTTTTCGTCAATGTTAAAGACCCAGTTGTTACCGGGTTTGTAGGTACTGTCATCCCTGAAATACTGGCTGACTTCATTTACCGATGAACCTGCATAATACCTGATTTTAAGGGTTCTGGTTGTACTTCCCGGTACCATTTCATATGTAACAAAGTCAACATCCGCCGGCATGGTTGTAGTCATTCCGTGCAGGCCGTAACTTTCTAGAATGTTACTTGCGGGCCAGCCCGTTGTCTTTGAATTTTTTGTAAATACCAGCTGGTAATATGTATTTGCCGCCGCCGGGTCCACCATTGAATAAGACAGGTTATTGTCGCTTCTGCTGTATGTTCCCGGTCCTTCCGCAAACCAGTCATAGAAATAGTTATTTTCCAAATCTCTTCCCGAACCAATATCCGGATCTGTAGTTCCGTAAAACCTGATCGTCAACGAGCTTGGTTTTCCGGTGCTTGGATAATCATCGCTGTCTGAATATGTCATATACTTTGTACTGGTCGGAGGATCCAGCCATGGAGAATCCTGGATAAGTCCGTATTTGGTCCTTACATCAATGCCGGGCCATTTTAATTTGCAATCGTCCCTTTCCGTAAAGGTTATATCATGGTAATGGTAAGTACCCGAATTAGTTTCGTTAAATGACGCCCTAAAACCGCCCCTTGTATAATCTTTGATGTTGTTAGTCTGGACAGTTGAGTCTACTGCTTCCCAGGCTTCACTGAAATAATCCGGTTTAATACTGTCAATATTGAAATTTTTATAGAACCTTAAGGTAAGTGAAGGTTTGGGTATGATGTTGTTGTTATATGGATCCGGAGTTAAACCGTCAAAGTATTTATAGGTAAAATTTTCCCAATCCTGCGGCGGCATATCATCCCAGATATCGTAGACATCGCCCTGGGACAGACCGAATTGTTCCCTTTTGTCCCTGTCGGGCCATCCAGCTTTTAATGTCAGATCCTTGGTAATATTTACGTTATAATACTGTTGAACCCGGTTCAATGATCCGTCATAAATACTCTTGTTATACTTGTTGGTGCTTTCTGTCGGGGTTATGTTAATCGTTCCGTCCGGACACCATGTACTGAATAAATTACCGGCGTCTGTTTCGCGGCCGCTTGATTTATCATAGTACCTTATATTTAAATATGTTTCCTGAAGACCTGTTACCGTATTCAATCCAGTTACTTCGCTGTATGCCGGAAATCTTGCGTATTTCGGTTCCTTTTCTATCATATCGCGTATGTAGTATTTATCCACCAGGGGGATATCGAGCCCCTGATCATCCTTGGACATGGTAGTATCGTTCGGCCATCCCGCAAAAACACCGTCCGGGTTAACAAAT
>Ga0123357_10000518_pt1 | contig 37759 bp, 35 predicted proteins | sample TergutEmb28metaG_FD_89873 | JGI IMG/M metagenome (GOLD analysis project Ga0123357, IMG submission 89873) | Embiratermes neotenicus P4 segment gut microbial communities from Petit-Saut dam, French Guiana - Emb289 P4 | ecosystem: Host-associated > Arthropoda: Insects > Digestive system > Gut ... | reverse complement strand
TATAGCGGCTCATTTCTCTTACTCTCCCGTCCTTTTTCTTACTTATATTATATCATTTTTCGCCGCTCTTTTCAACCCTTTTTCCTCTTCTTTCTCCTGCGTTTTTACACAGTCTGGCTTATTAGGTTAATTCGGGTTTATTTATTCAAAAAAATAAAACCGAAGAACGGTTTTTACTTTTGAATAACTTATACGGGTTGTTTTTTCGTTACTTTTAGGTAAACATGAATTATCTTTTAGAACAATCCATACAACCCGTCTTTTTCGTTGCTTTTCAGCGACATAAGTTATCTGTTTTTTTTGAATAACCCACAGGTTGCTTTTTTGTCACTTTTCGGCGACATGAATTATCTTTTAGAACAATCCATACAACCTGTCTTTTTTGTTGCTTTTCAGCAATATGAGCTATCTGTTTTTTATTATATCATATAAATAATAATTTGTCAATAGGTCTTTAATAAAAAATTTTTCGTACAAAATATAAATTTTCTTCCTTTACTTTTGCAGATAATCATATATATCCGTGCAGATTTTATCGCGGACTTTATCTGCTGTTTCGTTATAAAAAACGCGGTGCCCGCCGGTTTTGTAATAAATAATCCTTGCGTTTGCGCCGATTTTGTTTTTGATAAAACCGGCGCTTTTGCTTTTTACAGTGTCGTCGTCGAGACATTGGAGTATAAGCGGGTTAGCGCGTTTTACGCACACTGACGAGAATTTGTCTTTTGTTTTATTCAGCAGAATCAAAAAATTAATCAAAGCCTTGAAAGGAGCTTTTGCGAACGACTGTCTGTAATGATTTATATTACTGTAACTTCGTTGCCTTATATCCGAAAATATATTTTTGACGATTTGTCCGATCTTCCAATAATATACCGGTGTATTCACAAATACGATTTTTGAAATGTCAAAATAATCCGTCAGATTTGCGCAAATCAGCCCGCCCATAGAAAAACCGATAAGATTTAATTCGGCGTTTTCACCTTTTTTACTATATTCTTTTTTTATATTTTTGACCTGAACGACGGCTGATTCAATCCAGTCTTTGTATGAAAATCCGGACAAATCTTTCCGCGTTTTGCCGTGACCGGCAAGAGTAATACAATGAACGTTTAAATTTTCAGATTGCAGAAAATCATAAAGCGGTTCTATTTCGTATAATCCCCCGGCAAATCCGTGTATTATGATATATATTTTATCCATATGTTTCACAATCCGCAACTTAATATAATCCAGATATATATTGGTCGTATTTTAGAAGATTTGTCGCTTTCATCACAGCGTCGCCGGTATTCGGATCTGTCGTCTGAGTAAGCTCATAAACTACCGAATTGGACGCTCCCTCGGGCAAATCGTTTCTGAACGTCCCGTTGTTGTGCCTTATACTATAGGTCACCTGCACCGCGTAAGTCGTGGTAGTATTGTCCGGCTGCGCGCTCTCTATAGTCTCAAGCTCAATATTATAAAGCTCCTGCATAGTGAACATTTCGCGCAGATTATCGCCGGCGGTTTTTAAATAATCGTCTGTAAAAATTTTGTTATAATCAATATAATCGCCGTTTATTATATAATTTACGACGTTCTGCATAAACAGTATTTCCGGCGGATAATCCTGATGATTATCCTGCGTTATAGCAGTTACCGCGCCGCTGTCGTTGACATGGATATTTCTGTCCAACGCCATATAATCCTGGTCGTCGAAAATATTCAGGTTATAATCGGGTTCGTAAAAAAGATAACTTTGCTGCTTTTCAAGTGCGGCGCGTTTTTGGTCGTCAATATGATTTTTTATCGCCGACATTATAAACGTGACAATTCCGAAAACGACAAAAGCCCCTATAACTATAAGTACGGCGATAATAAAGATTTTCTTTCTTTTCTGTTTTCGCGTATAGTTTTCTTCTTCAGATAACATAAAACCTACTTCCCTTCGTCCCTTATTTCAGTGCGCCTTATTTTGCCGCTTATAGTTTTCGGCAGGGCGTCGACAAACTCGACGATACGGGGGTATTTGTATGGCGCTGTATGGGTTTTGACATAATTCTGTATCTCTTTTGCAAGAGCTTCGCTTTTTTCATAACCGTTTGCCAAAACGATAGTCGCTTTTACTACCTGACCGCGTATTTCGTCGTCGGCTCCGGTGACTGCGCACTCTAAAACCGCGGGATGTTCCATGATGACGCTTTCGACTTCAAACGGACCTATTCTGTATCCCGACGATTTTATAATATCGTCAGTGCGTCCGACAAACCAGAAATATCCGTCCTCATCTCTCCATGCCATATCGCCGGTATGATACAGTCCGTCATGCCACACGCTGTCCGTTAATTCTTTGTCTTTATAATATTCCCTGAACATGCCTATCGGGGGATTATCCCTGTCGGCTCTTATTACTATTTCGCCGTTTACTCCCGTTTCTGTGGGATTGCCGTTTTCATCGGAGATAAAGATTTCAAAGACCGGGTTGGGTTTTCCCATAGAGCCGGGTTTAGGTTCGTCGTATATCTGATTTAATACGGCTATCGTATTTTCTGTCTGTCCGTAGCCCTCTTTCAGTTTTAATCCCGTCGCATTTAAGAATTGATTATACACTTCGGCGTTTAAAGCTTCGCCTGCGACTGTCACATATTTCAGGTTGGAAAAATCGTACGCGGTCAAATCCTCTTTTATAAAAAATCTGTAAATAGTCGGAGGCGCACAGAACGTCGTAACTTTATATTTTTCTATCATTCTAAGCATCACGTCGGCGTGGAATTTATCATGGTCGAAAATAAACTGAGCCGATCCGCACAGCCATTGACTGTACATTTTGCCCCACGCCGTTTTTGCCCAGCCCGTATCCGCGACTGTAATATGCAAACCTCCGTCTACGGCGTTATGCCAGACTGCCGCAGTGCATATATGACACAATGGATAGAAAAAATCATGTATAACCATTTTCGGCATACCCGTCGTTCCCGACGTGAAAAACAGAATGGAAATATCTTTTCCCACAGGGGCGTCTTTTCCGGTCGGACGCTTAAAAGCAGGCGCACCGTCTTTGCCTTCGTCGAAATTCACCCAGCTGTCGCGATGTCCCCTCGCGAGCACTTTTATAAGATTCACCCCGCATTCCTGCTCGGCTTTTTCAGTTATCAACGCAATGTCTCCCTCGGCTGTACATATGACGGCTGTTACATCCGCCGCTTTGATTCTGTAAACCATGTCTTTTACCTGAAGCATCGTAGTCGCGGGGATAGTGACTGCGCCGATTTTATGCAACGCCAGATAAGTATACCAGTATTCGTAATGGCGTTTTAACATTACCATGACATAATCGCCTTTTTTTATGCCGAGCGACATAAAAAACGACGCGACTTTATCGGTTTCGGTTTTTAATTCGCCGAAAGTGATTCTTTTTTCCGCTCCTTTGTCGTTGACCCATAAAATCGCAAGCCTGTCGGGAGTTTCGACAGCTATTTTGTCAACAACGTCATATGAAAAATTGAAATCATCTTTTGCGGTAAGTTCGAGTTTTATTACGTTGCCTTTTTTATCGTATTCGACATTCTTTACATACTCCATATACATATTTGAGGAATAATTTTGATTTTTTTCCGGCATAAGACATTCTCCTTGAAAATCTGTTTATATTTTATAAAATTAAGCTATATTATATCATGTATTTGTTAATATTGATAGATTAATTTATAAAAAAACTTGACGTATACCGATATTTATATTATAATAAATATATAAGATTTACTATAATTTCATGGAGAAGTAACAGAATTTATTTATGAATATAAACTGGTCGGGAAAAAATACAATTGAACTGGAACTCTTTTTTTCGACAGACGTTAAAAAAGGCTTGAGCCGTGAAAATTATCTCAGGGCTAAGAAAAAATACGGAGAGAATATTATAAATTCGGATATACTCGAAAATCAGAATTTCTACGGACTTAAAAAGAAAAAAAGAAGCATCAGGGCGATGTTATCCCGTTCTGTAGACACACTTGGAATTATCTATCTTTTGTTCATGATAATAATAGAACTTGCGGGAATTGACATAAAAATTTATATATATCTGCCGTTTTATATATTTTTGATTTTATCGGCTTTTATATTCGGGCATAAATCAGAAAAAACATATGCTTATTTATATGAGATGGCGCGTCCGAAAGCACTTGTCATACGTCAGAATAAAAGAAAGAAAGTTTTTGTTGACACTCTTGTTCCGGGAGACGTGATTATTCTCTCAATGGGCGATATTGTTCCGGCAGACGCGAAAATCGTAGAGGCGGCATCCAATCTGTCGTGCCTGCATGTAATCGAAAGAAGCGAATACAACGAAACTGTAAAACAGGATAAAACGCATACGATAAATAAATCCGCGTCTTATTATCCCGAATTTGAGCCGGATATTTTATACTCGTCAGATATTATAGATTCCGGTAACGCTGTTGCGGTTATTACCGCAACGGGAAAAAACACAAAAATCGCTCAAAATAATAATTTTCTCAAAAAACCTGAAAATCTTGAAAGCGTAGATAATTCTGATAGTTCTGACTCCTGCGTTTTACAAAAACACGCGCTTAGACTCTCGAAATATTCTTTTCTTCTGTCCATTGCATTTACGGTGACTTTTGCGGCGACGGGAATACTTCAAAACAGGGATTTTATCGCAGTGATACTTACATGTCTCACAGTTTACACGGCATGTTTTTCGGAGCAGATGCCGGTGATTATAGATTTCGCCGTCGCATACGAAATGCGCAGATTAGCCGACATTGGTATAATAATCAAAAAACCGTCTGTTATAGACGATATAAACAATATGGATGCGATAATTACAGCGAAAGCTGATTATAGTCCGGATGCAGTCAACGTATTTGATATAGTTGAGAAACCGTCGGTAAATAGCCGGATAAAATTTCTCAGGGAAATTAAATCAAAATATTATTTCCCCGCAGTCGCAATAAGCGAACTTGCGGAAATGCCTCTGTTAAACGAAGCCAAACTGTCTTTTACGTCGGCGACTACGGAAACGGGCGTATTAAAAAACAAAGCGTCGGTGATAACTAAGGATTTATCAGTTCAGACTATATTAAAAGCGGTCGGAAATTCTTTTTTAATTTACAGAAATATATGCAATGTATTAAACTTTTCGTCGATGATTTTTATATCGCAGTATCTTTTGATATTTTTTGCGGTTATTTTAAACGGAGCATATATATTGAATCCGTTTGAGATGATATGGTCGGGAATCGGCGCGGGATATGTATTCACGCTCGCAATGTGTTACAGGGAAAACAACACAAAATGGCAGGATTTAAGAAAAGATATGCAGAACTCGATAGATTTCGGCAAAAGAACCCTACTGAAACGCAGTTTTATATCGGGACTTTTGATTTTCGCCGCGTCTGTACTATCATTTTTGATATGCTTCGGACTTTCGGAATCCAAATTTATCTGGGAGTACATAAACAACAATTCAATGGATGTCAAGTCAGCCCAGACTGCGGCGTTTATAACATATATCGCGGCGTACGGATTTTCAGCCTTGTACTATTTAAATGGCGCAGGCATATTCAGGATATTGAAGAATAAAGCCTCCGTTATAGGGTTCGCGGCTAATCTAATATTTGTATGTTTAGCGGTGGTAATACAGCCAGTGAGAGATTTCCTGGGATTTGGTGCAATAGACGCGAAAATCGCGGTTATGGCGGTTGTGGTTGGTCTGTTGCCGGCGGTTGCGAGTGTGGTTTTGGAGAAGAGATTTTTTATGAAAAGGTAATAAATTTTATGAGATATCAAGAACAAGAAAAATATAATTATTGTTCCGTAGCGTGTTTATCTATTGTTTATGAACATTTTGGTATAATTAAAAGTCAAGAAAAATTGTACAATGATATGAAGTTAATGCAATCTGTCGCTGCCAATGATAATGTTACGACTGTTGGAATTTTAAGGCATGTTCTTGTTACTACAAATTTAAAAGCATGTTTAATAAGTACGTTAGATATGCATAAATTGATGGAATTTATTTCAAGAGAAAATATAAAAATGATTATGTTGCATAAGTCCAAATTTTCATATGATGGTCATTTCACGATATTTGATAAATTCGAAGATAATCAAATTTTTGGTTTAGACCCCGCCGCCAATAAAAGTTATCGAATGTATCCGATAAGTGTTGAAGACTTCGGCGAATTATGGAAATATGATTGGAATATGGGTAATATGAGTAATTTGGCGGTATTAATATCAGATAACGAACAACATTTTTTTAAACACACAGCGGTATGCGGACATACTTTCGATCACATACATATTTCGTCTGATATTGCAGAACTTATTCTTTGTCCTTTTTGTGATAACTGGCGGTTAATTAAAGATAACGTACAAGAAGTTTTGAAAGACATAAAAGAAGCATTTCACAGTTTAAATGATAATGACGATAATATAAACAAGTACAGAGAAACCACATAAAAAACTTTAATTTCGATTGAAAGGAGACATCCAAATAAAAACGAAAAATATAAGAATATATCTGGATAATTGTTGTTTTAACAGACCGTATGATGACCAAAATCAACTACGAATAGAACTTGAGACAAAATCTAAATTGTTTGTACAAAATTTGATTGTCGATAAAAAAGTTGACCTTGTAATCTCTTACATTTTAGAATTAGAAAATAGTGACAATCCGTTTGCATTACGGCAAACTGCAATAAAAGATTTCTTTAAATATGCAGTGTTAAATGTTGAAGAAAGCAATGAAATTATATCAGTCGCACAGAAAATTAAACAAACAGGTTTAAAAACAAAAGACTCGCTTCATATCGCATGTGCAATAGTCGCACAATGTGATTATTTTCTCTCCACTGATGATAGATTATTAAAGTATCAGGATAACAAAATCCGTATAATAAATCCAATTAATTTTATATTAATTCCAAAGGAGGACTTAAACAATGACTGAAACTGTTTTGCAGCAAACTGCTATGAAATGTTTAATTGAAAATTTCGGTATTGTAGATGCCGAGAGATTTATATCGCTAATTATAAAAGAACCTTTTGATTATACAAAGTGGCAGGAAGATTTATATGAAGATATGACAATAGAAGAATTATCGAAAGCAGCTATGGATTACAGAAAGAAAAATGGAAAATAAACCGGAGAACCCAAACACATGGAACAAACCCAAACTAACACAATCGCCGCAATCGCCACTCCGCGAGGAACCGGAGGAATTGCCGTAATCAGAATATCGGGAAGCGGAGCTTTTGACGTCGGAGAAAAAATATTCAGGCATAAAAATAAAACCTGCAAAAATTTTCATGACATTCCCACAAATACGGCGGCCTTTGGGGAAATAATAAACGGCGGCAAAATCATCGACGAAGGCGTCGCTGTGAAGTTCAATGCCCCCAAATCGTACACCGGCGAAGATATTGTCGAAATATCGTGCCACGGCGGAGTTTACATCACAAACGCCGTGCTGAAATGCGCGATTGAAGCGGGCGCGAGACTTGCAAATCCCGGCGAGTTTACAAAACGCGCATATATAAATGGGAAAATTTCGCTCACCGGCGCGGAAGCAATCGGACGGCTTATACTTGCGTCGAACGAAACTGGCGCGAGAGTCGCCAGAGCGCAGTCAAAAGGCGGACTGTCGAAAAAAATCGCGGAAATATCGGAGCGAATCAAACGGATTATAAGCGAAGTTTATGTATATATCGACTATCCAGGCGAAGATTTGACAGATATGACTTCCGACGTTATGCTTGACAATCTGACAAATATAAATAACGACCTGGAAAGTTTAAAAAAATCGTACGATGTCGGCAAAGTTATATCAGACGGGATAAACTGCGCTATTATCGGCAAACCAAACACGGGAAAATCTACGCTGTTAAATCTGCTGTCGCAGAACGACGTCGCGATTGTGCATGATACTCCGGGCACAACACGGGATATTGTAACATCACGGGTAAATGTCGGCGCGTTTACGCTTAATCTGTACGACACGGCTGGGATAAGAAACACTTCCGACGATATAGAGAATATCGGCATAGAAAAGGCGAAATTAAAAATAGACGATTGCGTACTTATAATCGGCGTTTTTGATATAAACGATATATATGGCGAAGAAGATAATAAAGTGCTTGAAATTTTAAAACGGGAACAGAATAGCGGAAAAAAAATAATTATAGTATTGAATAAATGCGATAAATATGATATGATAGATAGTATAGACAATATTCTTGATATAAGACCGTTGATAATATCGGCTAAAAATAACAGCACGTTAAATTCAGTCACAGCCTATGACGCGTTGAAAGACTGCATTGACGACATATATAAAATCGAAGAATATAATCTGGATTCCGGCGAAATTTTGACTGAAGATCGGCAGTATTTTGAAATATGCGAGGCTTGCAGGAATTTAAATTCTGCGATAGATGCGTTAAAAAACGGGCTTACGCAGGATATTGCGGGACTTGATTTGGAACTCGCAGTTCAAAATTTAGACAGGTGCGACTCAAAATCAGTTTCTGAAGATATTGTCGCTATGATATTCAGGAATTTCTGCGTAGGAAAATAAAATTAATTATTTATTAAAAGAGGTTTATTTTATATTCATGAAAAACATAAGAATAATTGCGTTAATACTTACAATTCTGACAGTTGTTACAACCGCCGCCGTTTTCCCGTCCTGCAGCGCGGCAAAAAATGATAACACTGCGAAGCAGCCCGCCGGAACATCAGATACTTCCGCGCTTTCGGATTTGTTCTTCCAGTCGAGAATGTACGAGCCGTTTTACGTTCCGGGCGAAGAAATTTCGGACAATCTGCAGAATGCGGTGAAAAATGCGGCGTATATTTTAGCGCACAGTTCGACTCCCGACAAAGATATTCAAAACGCCGTTAATGAACTGAACGCCGCGTCGGAAAACTTTAAAACTCAGTATCTTGACAGCACAGTCAAACTTAAAAATGCGGGATTAATCGTCAAGCTATATATAAACGGCGTAAAATGCGCGTATGATTCCCAATCCCAAACTTTTTACTATACTATGGGGAAAACGCCGGATAAAGAATTTACGTTTGATTTCAATGCGGAAAACGCCCAGAATGAAAGCGAAAACATCTTCGCTGAAATTTACGACCCCGACAACAATCTGTGCGCATACAGATTTGTCCCCCAGTTAAATAAAGAATACAGCCTGAAAGCGCAGTCGCAGACCGAGATGTGCGATTACACCATAATATTTACTATGCTGCCGATAGTTCAGATTAACGATATACCTTTATCGCGTTTGGACAAAGACACAGGCACTAATTACCAGAATTGCACAATATCAGTCACAGACCCGGATTTTTCGTACGGTTACGGCTCGACTACAACACAGTCAAACTTTTTTGTCGAATCGACTGCGGGAATACATATAAGAGGCGGAATAGCAAGAAGTTTTCCGAAGAAATCATATGCCCTGAAATTTGTGGACGACACCGGCGCAAATAAAAACTTCCAGCTTTTTGGATTGCGCAAGAGTTCAGACTGGATTCTCGACGCTATGTATATAGACAAGGCGCGTTCGCGGAACAGGGTCTCAACCGATATCTGGAACGACATAGAATCGCCGTTATATTATTCGGACTATATGACAAATCCGCAGACCAACGGAACTCGCGGGGTTTTTGTGGAAGTATTTGCCAACGACGAATACAGGGGATTGTATTGTTTTACAGAAAAAATCGACAAGCAGCAATTACAGCTGCAGAGCAACGACGACGGACTTAAAAGCGTGACATATAAAGGCAAAGCGTGGGGCGACGCGCTTTTGTTCAGGAATTATAGTCCATATGACAATAACAGCATGACATGGGACGCCTTTCAGCAGAAATATCCCAGACCGCAGAAAAGCGGTCAAATCGACTGGACGCCGTTAGCGGATTTTGTAAACTTTGGCGTAAATTCCACAGACGAAGATTTTGCCGCGAATGTAAGCAAATATATAGATATAGATAACTTTGTGGATTACACGCTTTTCCTGAGTATATCTTACGCGTACGACAATACGGGAAAAAACGCCTATTGGTCGATTTACGACATAACGGACGACAATCTGTCAAAGATATTTTTGACTCCGTGGGATTTGGACGCTACATGGGGTGGCTCTTGGGACGGCAGCAGGATACCGCCGGATTTCGAGTGGATGGACAGCGCGTCGTACGAGCATGATTCGCATTTGTTCAGACGGTTGATTCTGACTAACGCTGACGGATTTGCTGATAAATTAAAGGCAAAATGGGAAAGTTTAAAAGACAATAAATTATCTGCGGAAACTATTTACGCACGGTTCGCAAATTACCTTGATTTGTTTGACGTATCAGGCGCATGGCAGCGCGAAAGCGCAAAATGGCAGGAATGCAATCTGAACCTTGACGATGAGCGCAGTTATTTACAGCAATGGATAACTGCCCGCTGGAATTATATCGACGACTTTATCACAAACAAACTCAATACAGTCGGCGATTATGCGGCTGTTCCGCCTCAGCCGAAACGCAGGGGACGATAAAAAGTAGACGTCTTTTGAAAGCGTATATTATAATTAAGTTAAAAATCAATAAAACAAAAATGATAACCGCGCCTGAATTGACGCGGTTTTACTTTATTTACAGACTAATAAAATTTTTTTGATAAAATTTTAAATACTTCTTGACAAAATAAAAAATATGTTTTATAATATAACAATAGTTATATAACATCTGTTATATTATAAAAATGAGGTGATTATTATTCCGCCAAAACAAAAATTTACCCGGGAACAAATTATCCGCGCGGCGTTAGACCTTGTGCGCAGAGGAGGGCTTCAGGAACTTACCGCTAGAAATCTTGGCACGGAACTTGGGTGTTCATCCCAGCCGATATTCACAGAATTTCAGAATATGGAAGAAGTGCAGCGCGAAACAGTCGCCGCGGCAAGAACTCTGTACCACGGATATATCTTAAACAAAGGCGCGGACAGCAACGCTTTCCGGCGCATCGATTATATCCGTTTCGCAAAAGATGAACCTCAGCTGTTTTCTCTGCTGTTTATGACAGCGAAAAAAACCGAATACTCGCTTGCCGATATTCTTTCAGGAGTTTTTACTAACGCCGAAAATCTGATTGTTTCGGTGCAGGAGGATTATAAACTTTCCCGTGAGGATTCACATACTTTGTGTTCTTCCATGTGGTTTTTCATTCACGGTATTGCCTGCCTGTGCGCTAACGGCATGACGCAGTTTATCGAATCCGAAATCGAGGCGTTAGTGAACATCACTTTCGAAAGCATATTGTCAAAACTAAATAAAGAAAAATAAAGAAAGAAGTATTACATATATGAAAAAATTCATTATTCTGTTGCTTGTATTAATTCCCGGACTGGTTTTGTTCGCTTCATGCAGCAAAGAACAAAATTCAGGCGATATCCCCGGTCAGACTTACAAACCATCAGAGAACAATAGCGACGCCGATTCCGTTCAGACAAATAATACAGAAGCGGTAGCCATAGAATTAAAAGTGATAAAACCCAGCGATATGCCCGAAACAAAAAAAATTGAATCTATTGACGGTAAGGGTCTCGAAAATTATGACACGAATGAAACAACTCCGGACATCTTTTTTAAATCCGCATCGAAAATTCGCTCCGCTATATTAGCAAACGACGGCAAAATATATTTCGGAAACGAAGATTGTGAATTTTACGCTGTAGATATTGCCTCAAAACAGACGTTGTGGACATATAAAACCGATGTGCCGGTTCAGAGTATTCCGGTTTTCGCCGACGGAAAAATTATATTTAATGCTGGAAACAGCCTGTATATTTTGGACGCTTTCGACGGTCATGAAATTCATAAGATTACATACCCCGCAAAAAGCACATTCAGGGTAAGCGATGAACCTTACGCATTTAATGATTCATATGTATCGGTTTCAGACGGCGTTGCATATTTTGCTTCACTTGACGGGGACATCGTAGCAGTCGATATAGAAAAGGGCAATATCGTCTGGACGTTTGAACACATGATTCAAGGAGAAGTAGCTTCCGGTGTAAATCTGCGGAACGGAAAACTGTATTATACTGACGGCGTGGGTTCCCTGTGCTGCATTGACATACAGACGCAGCAAATGATATTCCAATCTCAAATAGGCGAAATGGGGTTCGAGCCTATGTATATCAGCGACGGAAAAGTCTATATCGGAGGAAGGTCGTGTAAAGTATACTGCATAGACGCGGAAACCGGCGATGTTATATGGTCGTCATATTCAGCCGACTCGACGACATGGTTTTCTGGAGGCTGCGTTTCTGTAGGAGATGCACTGTATGTCTGCGTTTCGGATGAACATACGGTTGACGTCTTCAACAAAAATACGGGGGAATTCCTGCGGCAGTACCCCGTGAAACTGAATGCCTATACAATGCCGGTTCTGAACGGCGACAATCTTATAGTTGCAGCGACGGACGTATATAATTTCAATAAGTCCTATATCATGGAGTTCGATACGAAAGGCAATACAAAACTTTGGGAGGCTCCGATTTCAGACGCTGTTCTCTCTTCCCCGGCTGTTTATCAGGGAGTATTGTATTGCGGCTCGGATTCAGGGGTTGTTTATTCAATAGACTTGCACTGAAATAAATAGCTGTAAAAATAATTAACATAACGATTAAAAATTTCAACTTGTGATTCGAATTGATAATAAGACCCTTCTCTTTTGGGAGATCAAAGAAAAGGGTCTATAATTATAAAAATATTTATTATAATTTTTGAATGATATTAACATATTGCGCCACTATATACATGAAAGCGCTTGGTGATAAAAATGGGTATAGAGATACTTAACAAAGAAAATTTACAAAAATTATTTTATTTTTCCCTCAAAAAGACAGGAAACCATCACGAGGCTGAGGAACTTGTACAGGAAACTTCGCTTGAAATGCTAAAAATGCTAAAACGCGGATATAAGCCTGATAACTTCAACGCCTGGATGTGGACAGTCATTCGGAAAAGATACGCACGGTGGTGCAAGAACAAACATATTGCTTTATCAAGATATGGAATAAACGATGTGTTCGAGTATGGCGGCGACATCGCAAGCGAGGAAAATTTTGAAGAAGAAATTATAGCTAAAGATGAAATATGGCATCTTCATAATGAGCTTGCCTTAATGTCAAGCGACTACCGTAATATTGTGGTTTTATATTATTTTCAAAATAAAAAAATTGCGGAAATATCCGAAATTACTGGACTGCCGGAGGGAACAATAATGCGCAAGCTTTTCGAAGCGCGCAAAAATATTAAGGAGGGCATGAAAATGGCAAGAACAAAAGGACAAAGGAGCTTTGCTCCCGAAGATGTAAGTTTCGACATTTCCAGCAACAAAGTTTCAGCAAATTTAAATTACGGCGGACCGGGCAACTTATTCAGGGGTTTAGCGGCGAAAAATATCGCGCTTGAAGCGTACAACAATCCGTCATCAGTAGAAGAATTGAGCCTCGCGCTTGGAATCGCAGCGCCTTATATCGAAGATATGCTGAAAGATTTGCTTGACACTGAAGTCATCGTCAAAAATAACGGAAAGATAGAAACAAACTTTATTATAATTGATAAAGAAACACAGGAGCTAATAAATAATTTTTATGAAGAAGTATATAATAGCTTTTGTTCGCTCGTGTGCGGGTTTATTGGAAAAAATTTGGATAAAATCCTAAATATAGGCTTCGTCAATCATGATATGCCGAAAGAATATATATATTGGAGTTTACTTTACTTAACCATAGAAAGAATGCTTATCAGAAAATCAGAAAGCCTAAATACTTGGTACGGTCACACAAAAAGACCAAACGGCGATATGTGGGACATTATGGGTTATGAACATTGGGATAATCCTCTGAGATCCGGATTCGCAAGCAGCAGCGACAGAAATTGGCAAGGAAACAGTTTTTTTGACAAATTCAAAATCAGCTTTGACGATTTGCTTACAAATGAACCCAGATATTCAATGCCGAGCGACGGTTTAGCTTTACTTACCGACATAATAAGAAATAATCGGACAAAACCGTCTCTTGACGTATTGGAGAGCAAAATTGCCGACTCGCTTGCTCAAAATAAAGTAATAACGTTCACAGGCGACATGATAAAAATAGATTTTCCTGTTTTTGATGAAAGTCAAAATCGGCAGTTTTCCGCTCTTTGCGATATTATTGACGATGAAAGTTTATATGCAGAATGGGAAAATATCTACAATAAAACATATGAAATCCTGATGAAGTCTGTGCCGGCGAGACTTGCTGATAAAGCCAAAGCGGCTACAATAAATAACATATGCGGTTTTAGAATTATTATTATGCACTATGCTTATCACAATGGTATTATAAAGATACCGGAGGGCGATAATAAAAGCGCAATCAATATGTATATGAAAATTTAAACTCTGCAAAAACCAACGGCTGACGAAATCGTCAGCCGTTGGTTTTATATTTGTTTAATTACGTCGTTGTGTCTGCCGCAGCCGCCGCAGTTGTATCTGACGTGGCGTACTGCTGATAGTTGGGGAGATTTGCTTTTGTAAATACCGTATATCCGAATTTTGAATAACTTAATCCGTTTATCTTATCTGTGATGTTTATACTTGTGTTAAAGTATAACGGCGCGATAGGCGCTAAATCAACCAAAGCCTTTTCTGCGTCGTGCAGTTTCTGCGTGCGCGCAGCGTTATCGTTGTCGGTTGAGAAAACATCTTCTATCATGCTGTCATAAGCATCGTTCTGGAAACCTGTGATATACGGCGAAACAGTCGATGCGCCCTCGTTTCCGAACGTTATTACGTTTCCGCAGAACGATTTTGCAAACGGAGCGAGTACGGAGAATGCGTCAACTCCAAGCGCCTGGTCGTCATATCCGATAACGTCGTAGTTTGTATTGTATATATCGTCGCCGTACTGCACGCCTTTCATCGGGGTTTCGGTAACTGTGAACCCAAGCTGCTGCCAGACGCTTACCGCATAATCCGCAACCGCTTTTTCTGTGTCATTGTCTCTGAATTTCAGTTCAAACGAGCCGCTTGTAACTCCGGCAGTCTGTAATAAAGACTTCGCGGTAGCCATATCTCCGGCTGGATTTATTAACTGACCGTTTTTATCGGCGACTTCTCTGAAATATGTCGTCGTAGTAGTATCGATTATTCCGGTTGGAACTATTCCGGTTGCAGGTTTTACTCCCAAGCCCACTATTGACGCTATCTGATTTCTGTCAAGGGCTATCGAGAGGGCTTTTCTTACTTCCGGTTTACTGAACAACGGATTGTTTACGTTAAAGTGATAGGAGTATGTCGAAAGCAAATCTTTCAGAACCGCTTTGCTCTGATAATCGGCATATTTTGCCGGCGGAACATTGCCCAGATAGAATATATCGCCGTTATCTGCCGCATACGCGTCCGTAAGCTGGTCAAGGGTTCTTGAGAAGTCGAGAACAATTCTGTAGGGTTTTACATATTTGAATATATTGGTTTCGTCTTTCGAAAGCAGATAATATGTAGAACGTTCCAATGTCGTGGTTTTATTATAATCCATCTGCGTTACTTTAAACGGCCCGTCCGTTAAAAGCGTAAGAGGCTTTTTCGCCCAATCGTTGGGCGCGGGGTCTATAGTGTCTCCTCTGAGCGGAACAAGCGATATGCTCGCAAGATTCTCAAGGAATTTATTATAGTCTATTTTGTGGTCAAAAGTAACCTCAAGCAGTGTTGTATCAAGAGAGACAACTCCCAGATCGTCCACAGTCATATCCCCATTTTTAACGGAACGGGCGTTTTTGATGTCATATAAAAGCGGAGCTGCCGGAGAAGCAAACGCCGGGTCGAGAATACGTTTCCATGCATAGACGAAATCGTCTGCCGTAACTGGTATTCCGTCGCTCCATTTTGTATCTTTCAGCGTAAAGTCTATTTTATAAACGCCGTTTGCATCATCGTCCGTTATAGTATAACTTTTGCATATTCCTTTTTGTAATCTGCCGTTTTCGTCCATTGTCATCATACCTTCGTAGATTAAGCCTAAGTATTTTACTTCTTCGCTTGAATAAATCATTTTCCCCGGGTCGAGGTTCAGATTCGACGGGTCGCCGGCAAGATATATCGTCAAAATCGCTCCCTTATCATCTGTGTTCTTTTTCCCGCACCCTGAAAATCCCGCTACGCTTGCGCACATAAACACCAAGGTCAGACACAGCGCGATGATTTTCCGCATTTCTTGCATTTTTTTCATAAATAAAAGCTCCTTATTTTTTATATTTTACTAAAAACTGAAGTTCAGGTGAAATTTTTATACAGATATTATATCATTAATTTTTTACATAATCAACATTCATAGAATAAATAAAGTAATATTTAGAATTATGCACAATAAAAACAAAAATTTTTGTGCATAATAGACAAACAGCGAATGGTTTCACCTATCGTTTATTTCATTTACTAATCTTTTATATTCATCATAGCCTACCAGAATATTTACGGCTTCCACGAGAGCGTTTGAAGACATATGCGGAATATCAAGCATTTTGCACAGACATTTTCGCCTGTCGGAACTATTTTCGCTTCCGGTAAGTTTATCTTCATAGAAATCTGTTTTCGTTATTTTTTTTATATCGTTAATATTCTCTTTTTCCATCAATACTCCGAATTTATTTAAAACATTAATCAATATATCTTTGTCTGTTCCCTCGACACCCAGAAGATTTTCTTTAGACGCAGATGTTTTTCGTTTCTCTTTCCCAAGAATTTTAGGTACATATACGTTTAATATATTTGAACTGTTTTCGTTATCAGCATTATCACCGCTTTCGCCGCTTTTTACGCAGTTTTTTATAAAATTTCTGATTTTTCTCCCAGCCGTATCTGAGTCAGTCATAACAATAATCCCTGTTTTCTTGGCAATATTTCTTATTAAAGCCTGCCTTTCGGAATTATTGAATATTTTAAAGCCGTCTGTCGTTATAATGTTTGCGTCCGCAATCGACTTCAGTTTTATTCTGTCGTATTTTCCCTCGACTATTATCGTTTCTTTTATTTTAATTTTATTTGCCATTATCTTAATTTTTTACCATAACTTGTCATATTTTTTGTTTCTTTGAGGCTGAAGAAAATGCTTATTTTGTGCGTTACCAGTTTTTTCTCATCTTTAGTGTCGTTGTTCCAATTCCCCATAAATCCTTGTGTTCCCGTTGTACCTCAAAGCCAACGCTCTGATAAAATTTAATGGTCGCGGTATATATAGGTCTTGTTTCGGGAGAGAAAGTATATAGCTCTATACTGTTAAACCCTAATTCTGAAACATATTCTACAAAATATTGCATTAACAATTTACCATAACCTTTGTTGTTGTAATCCCGCTTTGTTGCCATAAGTGTAATATGAGGACTCCCATCCAAACAGGTGAAAACGATACATGATACAATTCTTGAGTTGTTTTTCAAAATAACTGCTCTTTGAAATTTCATGTCAATCCTCATATCTTCAGGATAGTTCTCTGTGAAAAAATCTTTCGTATAATCCTCTGCTATTGCAACAATTTGGTTTATTGAATCTTGTGAAATTTCTTTTTCAACAACATATTCCAAGATGGTTCACCCTCCGAAAATATAAATTTCCTACTTATTTTAAGTACTTTTTATAATTATATATCAATATTTTTAAACAAATCTACAACTGCGATATACTAAATATTAAATTTTCTAACAAATCATAATCAGGCAGCTGCGTGCTCTTTAATTTTACGTCGCACTCGCGGCACAGATTCAACGATTTATTTATAAATTCAGACGGATTTTTATATTTTCTCAAAGCCTGCATAGTCAGTTTGACTTTATACTCATGTATTCCGGTTTTCTTAGATATTGAGATATTATCCAGTATTCCCGATGACATCGCGATATTAACCGGCATCAAATCGCTGAAATACCGGGAAAGCTGTGCTAAAATATTGACGGGCTCTTCCTTGAAATATCTGAACTTTTCTAAACTCTCGAATGCCTTATCATATTTTTTATCCAGAATTGCATTTGTAAGTTCAAATGCCTCGATATCGATTTTTTTTGTGATTAAATTATTTATATCCTCTCTTGAAATTAAATTCCGGTTTTCGGATTTTGCGAGGCATATCAGTTTATCAAGCTCGTTTTTCAACGGGTACATTTTCATTTCGGTTCTGTTTAAAATATATTCGGCGTTGTCATCCAATATTTCAATATTTTCGGACGCGCATATTTTTTTTATCCATTTTGCCATACTTGCCGGACTGTTTTCTTTGAATTCGAACAGCTCTGCGTTTTCTTTTAAAAATCCGACAAGACTTTTGCTGTTTCTTTTTGTTTTCTCAGATTTTTCCGGTTTTTCCGATTCGGCAAAGACTTTATATTTAAATATAACGCACGCGTAATCTTTTATACCGTCCGCGTAATCCGACAAAGTCCCGACCAATTCGTCTTTTTCGCCGCTCCTGAATTTTATATCGCCGGCATTTTTCACAACCGCGATTTTGTATTCGCTTAAAACAGGATACGAAGTTATCATATCTTTAAACGCATTTACGTCAAAACTGTCGGCGTCAAAAACGGCGCGGTCAAATTCTCCGTCAGATTTCGATACATCTAAAAATCTTTTTATGTAATAGTCAACCATATATTCTTCATCGCCGAACAGACAGTATATTCCCCCGATTTTGCCGGATTTTATTTTCTCGTCCAATATTTTAGGACTGAGGGTTTCAAGTTCTTTTTTTTCTGTTTTCGCCATAAATAATTTCACCTCCGTGAAATTTCGCCTCTATTATCCTATATACCCAAGTTTTTTCCCGCCGATAACGTGAAAATGCAGATGTTTCACAGACTGTCCGCCGTCCTCGCCTATATTTGTGACAACCCTGTAACCGCCGTCAATCCCGAAAGATTTCGCAAATTCAGGTATTTTTTCTAAGATATGCGAGACATAAGATATATTTTCGCTGTTCACTTCGTTCAGCGAATCTATATGAATTTTTGTCACGCATAATATGTGCACCGGGGCTGACGGATTTATATCGTGAAACACAAGAATTTTATCGTCTTCATATACTTTTCTCGACGGAATTTCCCCGTTTATTATTTTGCAGAAAACGCAGTCGCTGTTATGTGTATGTTCGCTCATGTAAAAAATCCCCCTTTTAAATTTATGTAATCAATATACTACTCGTCAAGCGAAACGGCGAAGCGAAGAAAATGTTTATAATGCAAAGAAAGCCAATTGACAACCATATCGTTGTAACCCCAAAGTTTCGCAGGTTTTGATTGAAGCAATATTGTTTATCCCAGCGTCGTAAACAACAGCAAAATCATTTGCTAAAAGATGCTTGATAATCGCCGCAGTATTTGATTTTGCATACCCTTTATTTCTATGTTCTGGTAAAGTTTCATACGACAGCGAAACTGCCTTAAAGTTTAATTCGTTAGGATGTGTATTTGTCAATGACACTATTTCGCCACTTATGATTGTACCGAAATATAACAAATCATTGTTTATGTTTTTGGAATAATAATTATCGAATTTGTCGGTCATGCTTGGCTTAACGGAAGAAATATCTATTCTAAAAGTGGAAGATAAAATACAATCAGTATTTAAATTTTTTATATCATCTATACCATATATATATTTAAACGGATTATTTTCATCGCACACCCGGAATTTAGAATTAAAAAATTCGATAGCCGTAGGTGTGAATAAATTATCTTTATATTTTTTTATATATTCGTAAATCATAGGAATATAATTTTCATTTGCCTCAAATAGCAGAAAGCCTTTTTCAAATTGCGTAATTGTCAGCATATTTTCGGCTAAAGATTTTACTATATAAAATTTATTTTTTATATTTTCAATATCAATATTTGTTTCATATAATAGCCGTTCATATATCTTGTTCATTACTTTTAATCCTATTCAAAATATAAATTTTATTTACCTATACGCATTATTTAACAATCTGCCGTATAATCTCAATCATCTAGTCAAGTTCTTTATCTTCCAATTCCGCCGTCAGATTTGCAAACGGCTCAAGATTCCCGTCGATTGCATATGTTTCAAGAGTTTTATAATAATTAAGTCTGTCTTCTTTGTTTATTGAAACGGGAAGCCAGCCGTCCGACATAAGCTGATAATTCATAATCATTCTTGATGTTCTGCCGTTTCCGTCTGCAAACGGGTGTATGCGAACAAACTCCGCGTGTGTCCACGATGCAAATTCAATCGGATGCAACATATTTTTTTTATACGGCATATCCGCAAAAAAATTCTTTACATGAATATACATCTCGTTTGGTTCAGGAGGCTGAAACCCCGCACCGGTTATTCTCACATTTATGTTTCTGTAAATCCCGCCTTGAAAAATATTCTCCATCAATATCTGATGAATATCTTTGACAGTATTTTCATCAAGCGGCTTGCTGTCCGCCGCGCATTTTTTTACATAGTCAAACGCTTTCGCGTGATTTGTGATTTCAAAAGTTTCCCGAAGGTCTTTCCCGCCCACCGATACTTTATCTTCAAGAATAAGTTTTGTCTCTATAAGTGAAAACGTGTTCCCCTCAATAGCGGTTGAATTGTGCGTATATTCGACAATAAACGCGCGTTCATACTTTTACTTTTCTGTCACTTCAGGCGGAATCAGATGTTTATTCGCGCGGTAATACTCGTATTTGCGGTTTAATTCTGTATAGTCCATGTTTTATTTCCCCAGTAATTTTTTCATATTCTCGAATCCGACTTTTGTTCCGTAGAAACAATCTTCCATTCCCTCGTATTCTAAATAAATATTCCCGTCAAATCCAGACTGTTTTATTAGCGCCGCTATTTTGCCGATACGCATATCCCCCTGACAGAGAATAGAGCCGCGCAGATACAAACCATGCTGTGAGCGAAACCACGCACCTGAACAGTCGAACTGTGTTGCGTCTCCGGGGTCGCAGTCCTCGTCCCTGATATAAAAATCTTTCATGTGAATCGCACCGGCTTTATTTATCAGACGTTTTACCGCAACCTCGGGATTTTCGTCAACGCACAGAAAATTGCCTATATCAAGCTGGCAGGAAAAATTCTCGATTTTTTCTTGTTCAATCTGATTCAGCACAATTCCCACTCTGTCGGAACCGTTTATATGAAATCCGTGATTTTCGAGCAGCACCGTAATATTATATTGTTTTGCGTAACCGCATAATTTATCATACACTTCCGCGATTACGGACAAATCCGACATAAAATTTTCGATTGTATTATCTTCCGGTTTTCTTCTGTAACTGCTCGAATCTATGCGCATAGTTTTTACTTCGAGTTTTGCCGCCGCGTCTATATGCTTCTTCACTCTCTCAAATTCCAGATTATAATCTTCATGGTTCAACATCAAAAAATTTGCGTTAAGAGAATAATTTGCGATTACGCTGCCGTTTTCTTTCGCAATTTTATTTAATTCAGCCGCGAGATTTTTATTTTCGACGATATCAATGCCGAACGGCACGATTTCTATAACTTCGGCTCCCGTTTCGGCAAGCCATTCCACGCCTTTTTCCGGCGACATTTCGCCAGTCATAATTTTTCGCGATATGCCGTAAATACTTATTCCAAGTTCCATTTTTTACTCACCGTCTTCGCTATCCTGATTTGTGTCAATTTTTTCAAATCCTTCAATTTCTTCATAAAATTCTTCAGGTTCAACGAAATTTACATCTGTTTCGCCTATTTCCCCGATTTCATTTTCTATTACTTTTTCTTCAATATCATTTTCTTCTTCGTCCTCTTTATCTTCGGCGGCTATTCTTATAAACGACTTCACAGACACTCCTTCTGCCGTTTTCATAACTTTAACCCCTGCGGAACTTCTGTTGTTATAAACAGGTATGCCGGATACGGGCGTTCTTATCATTGTCCCGTCGTCTGTAATCATCATTATATCATCAGATTCATATACGCTTAAAGCTCCGACAAGTTCGCCTGTCTTTTCGTTGATTTTATGGCATGTCATGCCTTTGCCGCCGCGATTCCGCCTTGTAAATCTGTCAAACTCGCAGCGTTTTCCGAAACCGTTTTTTGTGATTGTTATAACCGTCAAAACATTATTGTCAATAGTCACTTCCTCTTCGTCAGTCTCTTCGCCTTCGGCTGATTCCGTATCTTCGGTTTCATCGGTTTCGCTTTCTTCTGTTTCTGCAATATCTGTTGTATCCTCAAATTCTTCGGCTTCATCTTCTCCATCCAAGTCCGAATTACCCGAATTGACAGTGACTCCCGTGACAAACGCGCCTTTCGCAAGTCTTATCCCTCTGACTCCCCTCGACGTCCTGCCCATAACCCTTACCGCGTTTTCATGGATCTTTAAGCCGAGTCCGTTCGTCGCCGCAATAAATATTTCGTCGCCGCCGCTGGTTCTTAACACAAATGCGAGTTCGTCTCCATCGTCAAGATTTATTGCTATCTTGCCGTTTCTGTTTATTCTTGAGTATTCAGACAGGCGCGTGCGTTTTACGACGCCGTTTTTTGTCACCATGAACAGATAGCCTTTGTCGTTTTTGTCAGACACAGGAATTATGGTAGAGACGCTTTCATCCTCGCCGAGCTCCAAAAGATTTACCATATTCATGCCCTTTGACGTTCTGGAAGACGCCGGAATTTCATAGCATTTTTTCTCGTATACTTTGCCTTTGTTCGTAAACATCAAAAGCATATCGTGCGAATTTGACGCGAACATATCCGTCACAAAATCGTCTTCTTTTGTGCCCATTGCCGATATGCCTTTTCCGCCGCGTCTTTGAGCCTGATACGCGTTTGCCGGCTGGCGTTTTATATATCCCGCTTCGGTCATTGTCACGACGCACTCTTCCCTGTCTATTAAATCTTCCGTAAATATTTCGTCTTCGTTCGGAATTATCTCAGTTCGTCTTTCGTCGTTATATTTGCGTTTGATTTCAAGCAGGTCGTCTTTTATTATTCTGTTTATGGAATTCGGGTCCGCCAGAATACCGGTTAATTCCTCAACTAATTTTGTGAGTCTTTCCAATTCTTCTATTATTTTCTCTATTTCAAACCCGGACAGTCTGCCCAAAGGCAAATCCACAATCGCCTGACCCTGCGCGTCCGAAAAATCGAATCTTTGTATCAACGCCTGTTTTGCCTCGCTGACTGTTTTTTTGGAACGGATTATATTTATAACTTCGTCTATATTGTCAAGCGCGATTTTTAAACCTTCGTAGATGTGCATTCTCTGCTTGGCTTTTTCCAAATCAAATTTAACCCGCCGCGTCACAACGTCAACCTGATGCTTGATATAATATTCAATCATCTGCTTTAGATTTAAAATTTTAGGTTCGCCGTCTACAAGCGCAAGCATATTCATTGCAAAAGTGTCCTGCAACTGTGAGAATTTATACAGCTGATTTAATATTACAAGAGGATTTACGTCTCTTCTTAAATCTATGACAATTCTCATTCCGGCTCTGCCGCTTTCGTCGCGTATATCCGTTATCCCGTCTATTCTCTTGTCTTTGACTAAATCAGCCATACTTGCTACAAGACCTGCTTTGTTTACCTGATACGGAATCTCAGTCACTATTATTCTGTGCGTTTTTTTATACTCTTCGATTTCAGCTTTTGCCCTTATGGTAACTTTTCCCCTGCCTGTCATATATCCCTCGATAATTCCCGAAGTGCCATAAATAGACGCGTAAGTGGGAAAATCCGGTCCTTTTATATATTTCATCAGTTCAAGAACCGATAAATCCGGATTTTCTATAACGGCAATTACGCCGTCAACGACTTCGCCGAGATTATGCGGCGGGATATTCGTCGCCATAGCGACGGCTATACCCATTGAGCCGTTTACGAGAAGATTAGGGAATCTTGACGGCAGTACGACGGGTTCTTCAAGTTTATTATCAAAATTAAGCACATTATCGACGACGTTTTTTTCTATATCTGTCATCATTTCCTCACACAGACGGTTCATTCTCGCCTCGGTGTATCTGTATGCCGCCGGTCCGTCTCCGTCGACGTTTCCGAAATTGCCCTGTCCGTCGATTAACGGGTATCGAAGCGAAAACGGCTGCGCCATTCTTACCATAGCGTCATAAACGGCCATGTCCCCATGAGGGTGATAACGTCCCAGAACGTTTCCGACCGTAGTCGCGGATTTTCTGTACGGTTTATTATAAGTAAGCCCATCCTCGTACATAGCGTATAATATGCGCCTGTGAACAGGTTTAAACCCGTCCCTGACGTCGGGCAGCGCTCTTGCAATTATAACCGACATCGAATATTCCAGAAAAGATTTTTTCATTTCCTTGTCTATTTCCACGTCGATAATTTTTTGATTTTCGTAAGTTGAATCCATGTTACTCCTCTTGATTTATGTTATAATATAATTATTTATTCTCTTACTTTATTTTTATGCTTAAGTTTATTTATCTCATCAACAGTTAAACCTGTCATATCCGCTATATCTTCTATAGGCATATTCTTTTTTATTGCATTTAAAACAACTTTTTCAATCCCTTTTTCAATCCCCTTTCTTTCACCGCTTTTTCTCATTGCCTCCCCGTATTTATCTATATCAAATTCCGCTGTCAACATATTGATTACCTCCCCACTATACTCTTTTAAAAATTCACACATTATATTATTGTTTATACAATATGTAATTGCATTTTCTATCGCTTTTTCTTTAATTATACCATTTTTTATATTTTCTCGTATCTTTGCTATAAATATCGCGTATTCATTTAATGACCCGCTGTTATTAAGCAGATTTTCACTATGCCCTTTATTTATATTATATACTTTTACAATCAGTTCAATTTGACATTTACTCTTATCTTTAAACGAATCCGAGAGTTTTAATTCGCTCTCATCTTCAATTTTTTTATTTTCCCCGTTGTAAAAAACATAAAATTCAGGCGTTTCCATTTTTACCAAATCGTCTGTAAACAGATTCGTATCGTCAATTATAATTTCATATAAACGAGCAAGGTATAATAAAAATCTTAACGGCATATTCGGATTTATTGTAGACTGATGTTCTATAAGCACGACTAATTTATTGTCAAGCGTAAACGATATATCGTTGTATCTTCCAAGATAAAGCACATTTCTAAGCGTATTTATTGATAAATTTACATCAGGTGTGTAATTCGTTCCGTTTATCGCGTTATAAACTTCTATAAGCCTGTTTTTATCGCTGAAATATTTTGTAAACACAGTGTCTTTATATTTTAAATTTATTTTAGGCTTATTCATTTATTTTTCTCTCCTGAAATTCTCTCATACATCTCTATCATCTCGCTGACTGTCGCAAATTCCGTACCCGGTTTTGTGACTTTCGCGGTCGAAGCGGCAACGGCAAATTCAAGAGACTTTTCCGCAAGATTTTCGCGATTTACATCTGGTAATTCGCACAATCCGAAGTACACTGCGATAAACGCAGTCAAAAATGTGTCTCCCGCTCCGGTAAATCCCTTTACTTCCACTTTCGGCGACCTGACGTAATATACGCCCTCCGCGCCGCAGTACAGTCCCCCGTACTCGCCGAGAGTGCATAAAATTGTCACGCCTGTGTCGTCATAAATTATCTTTGCCTCCTGTTTGACTTTTTCTATTTCAATGTCAAAATTATTATCCAAATCAAACTTTTTACCGGTATATTGTTCCAATTCGAACTGATTCGGTTTGATTATATACGGCTTTTTCGCATTTGACATGCACAGTTTCAACGCCTCGCCGTCGCAGTCTATTATAAATTTAATCTTACCGCCGCCGAGATTTATTATATCCCTGTATATGCTCTTCTCCATTCCCGGAGGCACAGATCCGCCCATAAAGAAAAATTCAACTTCTTCTATGATATTTTTTATCTTATTTAAAATGTCTTCTTTTTCCTCTTTATCAACCGGACCGCCGGATTCGTTAAACTCCGTCGGCTCTCCGTCGCCGGATATAATCTTGACGTTCATTCGCGTATTGCATTTTGTGCGGGTGAAGTCTGTATTGATATTATGCGGCTCAAGCAGTTTCAAAAACAAATTACCGTTGTCGCCGCCGATAAATCCGTACGCAGTCGATTCAGCACCCAATATTTTAAACACGCACGACACGTCTGTCCCTTTTCCGCCGACCGTCGTCAAAGACGGCGCGACCGCTCTGTTTAACGCGCCGATTTTCACGTCTTTGCCGAAATACATTGTCCTGTCAAGCGCAGGATTTAAAGTAAGCGTCGCGATTTTCATATTTTATTATAATCCTTTTTATCAATTATTTGTTTCAACTGTTTAAATGCAGTCCATTCATTACGATTCGATAATGCCTGTTTTATCGTCATTACATTTTCCTCTGTTGTATTTGCAGAAGTGCTTACCATAACATCATATATACCATGTTTATGAATTTTTGCTAATTGTTGGTCAATCTGATTTAACCGCTCTGGGGTTGTATATCCACGATTGCGTGCTCTTTTAAATAACTCATCGCGGTCACAATCAACCCGAACAAACATTACTGGATATTCATGTAAAACATTAATACAGTCAATGAACCAATTACCATAATCACATAAAATATGGTCTACAACAACATTCAATCCTTTTTGTGAAAAATCGCGAATCAACAAGTGCATTACAGACACAGCTTTATTCATTATTTCGGGGTCTTGAAATTTCCCTTTACCTGCCATAAACGGACATAAAACATCATTAAATGTATCTAATGCGACATAGTAATATGGCTCATCAAATGCGGCTTGGAGTTCTTTTGACAGGGTACTTTTCCCTGCGCCTGTTACACCATTAAGCAAAACAATATTTCCATTTTCCATTTTTTACCCCCTATTATTTCATTAAAAAGCCTCTATAACCAGCATAGTGTGAATATTATTCAGTTTTATTATTTTTTCAAGTTTATAATTTATATTTGAAAATAAACTTACAAACTCTTCTATTGTTCGCTGTTTACCGCCTCTGCAATTAACGGATAGCCTCAATCCGTGCATTATTACTTCTTCAGGTTCAAATTCGCCTGTCAGAATATCTTCAATTATCAGAAATTTTGTATTGCTGTCACAATATTTTACGCAGTTACGCAAAATATTCAAGCATTTCATATCGTCAAAATCATGAAGCAGATTCATTATTATAATATAATCGTATAATTCGCCTGATAACGCCAATTCAAAAACATTACCTTCTATGAATTTAATATTCACTTTATTTGATTTTTTAAATTCATTCCCTACCATACACGGTATTTTTTTGTCAACAACCGTATAAAGACAATCTTTGTTCTCCGTTAAAAGGGCTGTTCCTAAACCCCCGCTGTTTCCGCCTAATTCCAGCACTTTTTTATTAGATAGATTTATATATTTAGCTGCTTCTTTTCCTGTTTCGAATGTTATCTGAAAATCGCACCTTGAATAAATCTCGTACTCCAACTCGCTGATGCCGTCAAAAAAATACTTGGATTCGTCAACCGCTTTATCAAACATTTCCGTATAGTGCTTAATTTTTTTATTAATTATGTTATCAAGAATATACTGATACTTTTCTTTATTTTCATTTGTCAGCACAAAATAATTCCCGTTCCAATCAAGCAGTTTGTTTACAGCCAGTATTCTGATAACCGCTTTATATATGCTTTCGCTTATCCCAAGTTTTTCAATTTCTTGACTATTTATCTGCAACGGTATTTTATTATAGCCAAAACAATTAATTCTGTCGAAAAAATATACTGCCTCGTATAGCTCGATGTAATTTTCATAATCCATAATTTAATTTACCTGTGTGATATATTCCGTAAAATACACAATTTCCATAAGAAAATGCTTATTATCAAATATTATTTCAATTAATCAAATTCGCCTTTTTCTGGTGTATAGTTTCCAGTTACCTCAATAATATTATCGTCAGGATCGGTCAAGTGAAAGTAATAATACGGACTAACATAGCAAAAATATTTTATTTTACTTAGATTTTCAGTTATATTTAATCCACTTATTCGTTTATACTCTGCCCGTAAATCTTCGTCCCAAAAATTAAACACAAATTTATGGGTATTCAGTGCAAGTGCTTTATCTTGTGCACCATCAAAAAAGTTAGTACATTCACCTTTATAAACTATCTTATCAGGATATTTTGTATCAAAATGACCGTTCAAAATTGCAATATTATGTCCCTCAAAAACGAATTGTGCAAATCTATCTTTATTCTCACTTGTCACAGACATATCAAGTAATTTTTCATAAAATATAATTGATTTTTTAAAATCATTGGCTATTAAGTAAATCGAGCCTAAGTGCATAAGAATCCTCCAACAAATATAAATTTTCTTAATTTTCAATGGCTAAATAGCGCAAATCAAACTCAAGACCTTTCTGTGTTCTTAATATTTTCGTTAAACATTGACTTGGAAGTTGCTTGCTGCCCATATAGCATTGCACACTGTTCGAGTCTTGTTCAATATACCAATGTTCGGTTATATCCGAAGTTGCGTACAGATTCCATTTGAGTTCGCGCTCTGCCTTATAGTTGCTCTCAGACCATACTTCCACTATTAAATCAGGCTGCCCCGCCGTTCGTAATCCTTTACTGTTTTTCAAGTATGGATTATCTTTGAATAACATAAAATCCGGTTGAATATAGTCCAGATATTCTATCGTAAATTCTGTAAACTTGACAATATCTTCTATTTCAGATATATTAACAAGAGCCAAATTTGTAGGTTCTTTTCTTTCACCCCAATGAACTAATGCACAATCGCTTTGTAACGCATAAATTTCTTTCTTCCTCTTTAACGGAAGGATATCTCCGACAAATGTACTTATCATATCATTATGTCTGTCAGTCGTTGACATCGGCATATAAATATCCATATACTATTCCTTTCTGTACTTAATATAAATTTTCCGAATACCTATTTATAAAACTTCTAAAAATCCAGATTGTTCGCGTACTTCGCGTTCATCTCTATAAACTCGCGCCTTGGCTCCACTTTATCGCCCATCAAAATCGCGAAAGTCTCGTCCGCGAGCATCGCGTCCTCGACGTTCACTTTGAATATAGTCCGCGTCTCAGGATTCATAGTCGTCTCCCATAACTGCTCCGCATTCATTTCCCCTAAACCTTTATACCTCTGCGCCTCAGAATTTGAGCCGAGATCGGCAATATGTCTGTCGCGCTCCTCATCTGAAAAAGCATATCTCTCCTGTTTGCCTCTGTAAACTTTATACAGAGGCGGCTGCGCCGCGTATATATGTCCGTTGTCTATCAGCGGACGCATATGCCTGAAGAAAAACGTCAGCAGCAGCGTCTTTATATGCGCGCCGTCAACGTCGGCGTCGCTCATTATTATTATCTTACCGTATCTCAATTTATCAAGGCTGAAATCCTCGCCTATTCCCGTCCCCAACGCCTGTATTATCGGGATTAACTGCGTATTTGCATAAACTTTATCCAAACGGCTCTTTTCAACGTTTAAAACTTTGCCGCGCAGAGGCAGAACCGCCTGATATTTTGAATCCCTGCCGTCTTTCGCCGAACCGCCGGCAGAATTGCCTTCGACCAAATATAATTCCGTCTTTTCGGCGTCTCTCTCCTGACAATCGTTCAAACGTCCGGGCAGCGACCCGCTTTCCAACACAGATTTGCGCCTCGTCAATTCTCTTGCTTTTCTTGCGGCTTCCCTTGCTCTTGCGGCAAGCACTGATTTTTCGAGTATCGTTTTCGCAGTCGCCGGATTTTCTTCAAGATATTCGGACAGTTTTTCAGCGACAAGATTATCCACAAAAGTCCTGATTTCTGAGTTTCCCAATTTGACTTTAGTTTGACTCTCAAACTGCGCGTCCTGCAGCTTGACGGAGACAATGGCTGAAATCCCCTCGCGGACATCCTCGCCGGACAGATTTTTTTCGTCGCCTTTTAATATATTATATTTTTTCGCGTAATCGTTGAACGCCTTGGATAATCCTGTTTTAAATCCGGTTTCATGAGTTCCGCCGTCTATTGTGCTCATGTTGTTTGCAAAGCTTAAAATAGTCTCGTTATATGAATCGTTGTACTGAAAAGCGATTTCAGCAAACGAAGTGTCTTTTTTACCCGAAAGATATATTACATCGCTGTGTAAAACCTCGCTGCGTTTTATCTTGTTTATATGCTCCACAAAACTCTTTATCCCGCCGTCGTACCGCAATATTTTATGCCTGTCCGGACTTTCCTGCGGATGTTCCGCTTTTTCATCTTCGATTTCATTTTTTTCATAGTCGCTCGATATTTCCAAATCAGCAATATTTTCCCTGTAGTCAAACATTTCTATAGTTAAACCCGCATTTAAAAACGCCTGCTCTCTCATTCTGTTTAACACAGTCTGATAATCAAACTCTACCGATTCAAATATTTCTTTATCAGGCATAAATGTGACAAATAATCCATGTTTATCTGTCTTTTCGATTTTTTCAAGTTCCCTCGCCACTTTTCCTCTTTCAAAGCGTTCCGTATATTTATATCCGCCGTAACAGTCGACTATCTCCATCCACTCGCTCAAAGCGTTTACGACAGATGCGCCCACTCCATGAAGCCCTCCGGCTATTTTATATCCATTTCCGCCGAATTTTCCTCCCGCGTGCAGAATACAGAACACCACCTCGACTGTGGGTATGCCCATTTTGGGATGAATACCCGCAGGGACTCCCTCTCCGTTATCCTCAACCGATATAGAACCGTCTTTATTAAAAGTAATCACAATCCTGTCGCACCTGCCCGCGAGAGCTTCGTCTATGGAATTATCCACGATTTCATAAATCAAGTGGTGCAGACCTCTCTGCGACGTGTTTGAAATGTACATTCCGGGACGTTTCCTCACAGCTTCAAGCCCTTCGAGAACCTGAATATCGCCCTCTGTATACTCGTTTATTTTTTCATTACTAATTGCATCTTCTAAATTTTTTATATCACTCATTAAAAAAACAATTCCTCCGAAATTTTATTATTTTATATCTACTGTATATGCCGTTTTCCAACATATCCACAGTCTATGTCTGTTGATATGTTTAAATACAAAGTTTCAAAAACGCAGTTTTATTTGCTTATGTGACCTGAAACATGGGATGAAAAGTATATTTTAAAATCATTTGACTTTTTAGATTTATCAGATTTTTTATTATTTGATTTATTTCTTTTAATATTTTTCAGCCTGTTGAATATATTATTACTGTTGGTTAAAATAAACGACTTGGGCAGTATATCGGTTCCCGTTATTTTACTTGCCTTTTCCGCCGCGCTCAGAAAATTTTTAGTGACACTTGACACTGTTGCATTATCCAAGTCGAATATGCCGATTATATTTTTCTGCCGTATTGATTTTTCTTTCGTTGTTATAAACACAAATTTACCCCCAGTCTCTATTATCCATTCTTTTTATCGCGCATATATTCTCTTACGCATTTACTTATGAAAAGCATGATACTGCTTGCTAAATACACCAAACTTATTAATAAAACAATAACTTTCCATGTAAATGTAGGCAAAACAGCATTATTCGCCGTAAGAGAATAAATACTTTGAATAACATTTATTACCGCTCCGATTGCGAAAAAATATCTGAACCATGCTACTCTTGAAATTAGTACAACAGAAAATATAATCTGAATAATCATAGGCTCAAAATCAATTTTAGCAACAGCGGTTAAAAGAGCCAGCAAAATATTTATCACAGCTACGCAGATAATTATTATTTTGCCCATAAACAGTCTTTTATCTTGTTTGATTGCTGCTTGTTCATTTTGTTCATTCGTTAAATTATCCATAAATCAGCTGAACCTGCCCTCTTTTACCTCTATAATCTTCGATATATTTATGCCTTTCAGAAGCTCACTGTTGCAGCATGTTATTATAACCTGCCTGTCCTCTAAATGTCTTAATATAAAGTCCTGTCTTGTTCGGTCAAGCTCGGACAATATATCGTCGAACAAAAACACAGGATATTCCCCGTGAGATATTTTCGATATATTCCCTTCTGCGAGTTTCAATGCCAGAACCGCCGAACGCTGCTGTCCCTGCGACGCTATGGCGCGGGCGTTTTTCCCCTCTATTTCTATGTACAAATCGTCCCTGTGCGGACCGTATAAAGTGGAACCGTACGCGAGTTCTTCCCTGTTGCACTGCGCGAAAACTTCGTCGTATAACTTTTCGCACACTTCAAAATTATTAAAATCCCCGAAATCTGTTCTATTTTTATTTACATGCGAAACATACACGAGAGCTATATTCTCTCTGCCGTTTGAAAGTCCTAAATAAAAATCCGGCACAAACTCTTTGAGACGCTCTATATATTCTCCCCTGTATCTCGTTATAATCGCAGAGTACCTTACAAGTTTTTTTGTCCACACGTAAAACTGAGCTATATTGTCTTTCGTTTCGCCTCTTTCTTTTATGAACCGCATTAAATGATTTCTCTGAGACAGAACCCTTTCGTAATCTAATAAATAAGATAAATATATAGGTTTTATCTGACTTATAGCCATATCTATAAATTTTCTGCGGCTTTCGGGATTTCCTTTCACAAGACCCAAATGATCGGGAGTAAATAGAACGGCTCTGAAATTGCCTATAAATTCTGCGGTCTTTTTTAACGCTATTCCGTTATATGAAAATTTCTTCAGTTTATCTTTATATAATTTTATGTTCATTCTGTTAGTCTTATTATTCTTTTCACAGACGTATTCAAGATTCAAATCGCACGCGTCTTTGTCGAAACTTATAGATTCCGAATTGTTTTTAGTCCTGAAACTTTTTCCCTGCGCAAACTGATAAATTGCTTCGACGGCGTTTGTTTTTCCGTTTGCGTTCTCGCCTATTAAGATGTTAATCCCGTCTGAGAAATCTACGCTTGCGCTTTCGATATTTCTGTAGTTAGTTAAACTTATATTTTTAACCTGCATAATTTTTTTCACAATCTCAAATAATTTTTAATCTTCAATCATATCATAAAAAATATCGTCTATATCAATTATCAAATCGTCGCCGAACAAAGACGTTTTTATCATTCTGTTCTGAATTAATTTTTTCTCATCTTCAGTTCCGGACGATTCTATTTCTTCTACATCATATTCTTCAAATTTACTCAGTCTGTTATAAACATAATCCTTAACAAATTTACCGTCTTTTAATAGATATACTTCGACAGTTTTTTTTGAAGGGTCAACCATCCAGTATTCGCGTACTCCGTTTTTTTCATATAAATCTTTTTTTTCTGTCGCATCTCTTACTTTTGTTCTAAGAGATAAAACTTCTATTATTAAATCCGGCGCGCCGTTTATTTTTCCTTTATAAATTTTGCTCCTGTCGCAGATTATTTTTAAATCCGGCATAACTTCAGGACTATCCTCGTCAAAATAAACATTTGCACTTTCGCCGTATAACTTACATGGTTTACCTCTTAAAAATTTTTCAAAGATAAAACGTAAATTACCCACTACGTCGTCATGACCGGTTGAAGCGCCAGCCATTAAATACACTTTGCCGTTTATTATTTCTCTTTTTAGCGGTTCTATATAAACTTTTTTTGCATTTTCAGACATACCTTTATCCTCCCAAATATAATTTTAATCCTTTGACGCCGGGAGCCTTACGGGCAGAACCAAATACAGGAATTTAGAATTTTCTGTGTCCATAGTTTTTTCTATATCTTTATTATCTCCATTATACGGCAAAATAACTAATGATTTTGTCGGACTTTCGAGTTTAAGCAATATTTTTTCTTCTCCTCTTATCGCTTTTAGCGCGTCGGACAAAAATCTGTGATTAAATCCTATCTCCAAATCTTCACCGTCCATTTCGATACTGCATTCGTCGAAAACTTTACCTATTGAACTTTCTGATTTTATCTGTAAAATTCCCGCATTATCTTTATTTTCAATATTAACGTCTTCTTTCTTAAAACTCAGCCTGAGCTGCGTTCTCTGTCTGTCTTCAGTTAAGACTGCCGCCCGCTCGACGCTGTCTGCAAAACTTTTCGCGTCTATTACAACTGTAAGTCTCGGATCTGTTTTTATAGCGCGTCTGTAATCTAAAAACTCGCTCTCGATTAATCTTGAAAAATATATTATATTGTCAACGCTTACTATAACATGTTTTCTTGTGAGTTCTATCTCGGCAGGTTCTTCTTCGTCGCCTATCAATTTTAAAAGCTCGGCGAGACTCTTTCCCGGAATTATAAAACTAAGTTCAAATCCTTCGGACTTCTCATTCTCATCGGAGATATTAGTTTCGTAGGGGCTGCCGGATTCTTCTGAAGGTTCTGGCGGGTTTGGAGAATTTGAAGTCAGTCCCTCGAAACTCCTTCTCAGCGACAGTCTGTTGCCGTCAGTGCTTACGACGTTCATGCGATTATCCTTTATCTCAAACAAAGCCCCGTTTAAAGACGCACGCGAACTGTTTGCCGCGACTGAAAACAAAGTTGAAACTATCATATTTTTTAATATTTTTCTGCTGATTTTAAAACTTTTCTCGCCTTTGAGCTCCGGCATTAACGGATATGATTCAGGATCCATACCGTGAATCGTGAATTCGCTTTTGTTGCTTTTTATGGTCACTGAGAAATTATCGTCTGTTTCTATCGAAACGTTTCCTTCAGGAAGATTACGTATTACGGATGAAAATCTTACGGCGTTTATATTAATCTTTCCTCCGTCGATTATTTGTATTCCCTCTCCGGAAACCGTAACTTTTATTCCTTTTTCCAAATCATAACCGCATATCGTCAATATGCCGGAATCTTTATCGGCGATTAAAAGAAAACCGTCGAGAGCCTGAACCGTGTTCTTAGTCGATATGGCGTATAGAGCGGGAGTAACTGCTTCGTTTAAAATATCTCTACTGCAAATAATATTCATACTTATAAATAAACCTTTCTGTTTTTATATTTTTTATTATTAACAATTTAAACAATCGGATACTTTTGTTGAGAACAGCGTTGTTATAATATATAATTATATAAATATAATTTATTAGTCTTATTATTAAGGGGTGTAGATATTGTGGATAAGTCTAAAACTTTATGTATAACAGACAGTTTCGGTAAAACATTCTCTGTGTACAATTTGTTTCTAAATATGTTTAAAACCTTTGGATTCATATAGTTCATAAAGTGTTCTGTGGATAACCTGTTGATAATTCTAACTTTTCAACACATTTTAAAGTTTTCCACAATTTCAACATGTTTTAACTGTTGATAACTTATATATAACTTATATTTTCTGTGGATAACTCTCTGCATATTTATGCAGGCTGTTGATAAGCGACGTTTTTGTGCATATTTATGCAAAATATCGAATAAATATGAAAATCAGCTTTTTGCGAGTTTTGAAATTTCTTCTATCTGATTATTCAACGTGTTGTTTGTCTTGACTTCTTCCGCTATTGTAGTGACTGCCGAATGAATTGTGGAATGGTCTCTGTCGAAGAATCTTCCGGTTGCAGGAAGAGATAAATCCGTAATTTTGCGTATTATGTAGATTGCGACGTTTCTTGCAAGAGCCACTTCTTTTGTGCGCTTTCTGCCTTTAAGTTCGTCTAACGGAACGCCGAATGTCTGCGCGACTAAGCTCAGAATTTTTTCGACAGTGACGTTTATAGGTTCCGTTCCGGACAATATATCCGCTATGCAGGCTTTGGCAAGTTCGAGGGTTATTCCTGAACTGTTCAGATTATTTAAATATGCGTAGGCGTTTAATTTTTTTATAGCCCCTTCAAGCTGCCTTATACTTGACGAAATATTTTCGGCTAAGAAAAGCAGGACTTCGTTTGAAATTTTTATGCCCATATCTTCGGATTTACGTTTCAATATCGCGACCCTGAGCTCAAAATCCGGGGACTGGATATCCGCGATCAGACCTGATTCAAAACGGCTTTTCAGCCTGTCCTCGAGGATTTTTATATCTCTCGGCGGTCGGTCCGACGTCAGTATAATTTGTTTCCCGCCGTTATACAGTGCGTTAAACGTGTGGAAAAATTCTTCCTGAGTTGTGTTTTTTCCGGCTATAAACTGTATGTCGTCAATTAGAAGCATATCACAGTTTCTGTAATTTTCCCGGAAATTCTGCATGTATTGATTTTTCTGCTGGAAATTGGGCTCACTCAGATTGTTTATAACCTGATTTGTAAATTCTTCGCCGGTTATATATATAATTCTTGTGTTTTGGAATCTTTGCACGTACTCGTTTGAAATGGCATAGAGCAGGTGGGTTTTGCCGATACCGGACGGTCCGTGTATAAAAAGAGGATTATATTTATCCGCGGGATACTGCGCGACCACAGTGCAGGCTGTGTATGCGAGTCTGTTGGAACTTCCTACGACAAAATTGTCAAACGTATAATCGAGTTTGAAATTTTTTTTCCAATCGCCTAAAGAGCCTTTAAATTTAGTTGTGTTGTTTGAGATGATAAATTCGCTTATCGCCCCTTCTTCATCTTCCGTAACAGTATTATCCGCAGTTTTCAGCCCTCTGTTTTTTGAATATAAGATAAGCCTGTTATCGCCGTCGTTATCTGCCTCAATTACATCACCTGGCGTGAATTTTATTTCGTCGGCGTCAATCTGTTCTCTTGTTATTTTGCCGTACTGGGTGTTATATATAATGACTTTTCCGTCACAGTCGTATAGTTGTTTAACGGCTTCCTCTATAAGATGTTTATATTTTACTTCGATTGTTTTTTGCTGCATTTCCGTGTCTACCGAAATGAATACAACCGAATCCGTCATTCTAAGCACAGACATGCTTGCAAACCACAAGTCATATATTCGGGGTTTATCGGCAATATTTTTTTTGATATGTTCTTTTATTTTATCTGTTGTATCGCTTAAATCTTTTGACGCGTTTAAATCCACCATAAATTATCTCGTCTTTTCTTTCAAAATTTTCTTTTTTGCCGGTTTTATTAATTCATACGGAGCGTTCAAATTATTTTATCCGAGTTTTTTGTATGACTTATTAAAATCAAATATAATAACTACATTATATCATATATCAATAAAATTTTCAAGTCTTTTTTTGACAGTTTAAATATATAATAAAGTTAAAAATATGTAAAAACAGATTTATTTTATATATGACATAAGTAAAAAGACAAATTTAACCTGATTCTGGGAAGTCGACTGAAATTTTTATTGTAATAATTATCAAAAAACATATAAAATAAAAAATTTTATTAGATTAAAGCGAAAAAATTCTAAAAATCTCTTGACAATACTATAAAATTCTGTATATAATAATAAGTACGTTGTAAAAATTATTTTATTATATTTTTATTATGTCATTTATATTTATATATTTATTTTGAAGAGAGGTGTAAACAATGATTAGGACATATCAGCCGAAAAAAAGGCAGAGACAAAAGGAGCATGGCTTCAGAAAGAGAATGAGCACAGCCAACGGACGCAGAGTTTTATCAAGAAGACGCGCCAAAGGACGCAAAATGTTATCTTATTAATTATGAACGCAAAAACAGTAATAAAAGAAAGCTATATGTTTTCGAAAGTGTTCAAAAACGGGAGATACGCGGCTAATAATTTTTTGGTCGTTTACGCTTTGAAAAATTATAACAAAAATGCCGCGTCAAAACTCGGAATATCCGTAAGTCCTAAAAACGGCGGCGCAGTGATGCGCAATCGCGTAAAAAGACTTA